>Ga0364894_10128_pt1 | contig 19170 bp, 9 predicted proteins | sample ExccelJu500001D4_FD_206942 | JGI IMG/M metagenome (GOLD analysis project Ga0364894, IMG submission 206942) | Enriched cells from Trout Bog Lake Hypolimnion, Wisconsin, USA - BchlTB.July16.5000.01.D4 | ecosystem: Environmental > Aquatic > Freshwater > Lake > Hypolimnion/Profundal zone | place: USA...
TAAGAAATCAACTGCAGGATATAACGCTTAATCATCCATCAATTCATCAAAGATTGCTGAGGGAGCGAGTACAAAATCATTCTCTTAAAGTTGTATCAGGATTCGGTAACGACTTGTCATATAACTGCGTAATGTATGCATTGAATTTGCAGAATGATCAACGCTATTTAGATCTCCGTATTGCCTTACCGGGCCATATTCATGCAGATACAAAATTTCTAAAATTTCTAATTGATCAAGGCTTCTTGGTTGAGTCTGAAAAAGGTCAATTGATAATATATTTTGAAGGGGATGTAATTAAGCACATAGGAAAATTATCATCACATAATAGGGTTGTATCAAAGTGGGGAATTGGCTTACTTTATGACCACGAATTATTTGATATTCCTGTGGATTATGGGTGTTCAATTAAGCGTTTTTCAGTAAAAGGATCTCCCGATATATTTGTCGAATTTAAGAACTATGTGGACTTATTGCTTGATTGAAGAAGGGGTTTCTATGCCAGTTTTATTGCAAATTATTTTAGGAATTTGCGCACCAGTAATCGCTGGTTTTGCTGCATACATTGGTTATAGACAGTGGCAGTTGGGCCAATATAAGTTAAAACATGATTTGTTCGAAAGGCGCTGGATAATATATGCTTCCTCACATGACGCATTGGCATATGCTTTGAATGGGTCAAGCTCGGAGAAGCTTGATTCCTTTAAAGAGCTCAGAAGAAAAATAGTTAGCGCCAATTTTTTATTCCCCTTGGAAATTTGTGACTATCTAAATGAAATTGCAACTAACATTTCGAAGTTAGGGGATTTAGAGCAGAAAATACCAAAGGCATCTGATGATCGGGAGCTGTTAACAAAAGATCATGCTGATGTTTATCGATGGCTAGAAAAACAACCCTCTATCCTTACGGATAAATTTAGAAAATATTTAGATTTATCAATTTAGGCTTTAAGGCATTACTTAAAGTAACGCTTCTCCACCTTTAGCCACACTCGCCCTTAGCTAAATTGACACTTTTTTATTCCAATCGGGTTGCTCTAGCTTGGCGTCAGAAGCCGTTAACAAAACCGATTTGAATTGATTAGTTAGCCGAAAAACAGCCCAATCTCTATAAGCTCTCCTTATGGGTTATCGCTCTTGATAGCTCTTAAACAAGGAGATTGTGATGAACCAAAATCAGTATGTTGCTTATAAAGACGGCAAGCCATTTTCATTTGACACATTAAAAGCATCCGCAGATGCTAGCTTCAAAATTCTGGCGTTTCAAACATTGCGCCCAGAAGATGTAGAGGCTTGCCTGGAAGTAGATTACTACTTTCAAAAGCGTCTTGGCTATTCCGTGTTTTCCGATATTGAGCACGAAGCCATCGAAGATGCCCTATCTAAGTATGGCATGCAGTACATGGAGATTAATTAAGTGTTACTTCAAGTAACGCTTGTTACCCCAATTCGCCATGAGATGCCAAGAATACCCAAGAATTGCCATGAATACGCCTAACTGCTTTGGACATATTGACCCCTTGATTTTGCCAATATCGGTTGTCCAAGACCGCCATCAGAAACTACAGTTACTATATGCCGCAAATCGTTGAAACTACCTATGAATTACTGCCTAGAGAGCTAGTAATCTACCGCCGTGAGCGTAGCGCTATCTGGCAATGCCGCTATAAGGTTGCCGGAGTCTGGCAAAGGGCGTCTACCAAAGAGCGTAAATTAGAACCAGCTAAAGATCGTGCTAAAGCCATCTTTTTTGAAGCGGAAATTCGAAATCGCTCTAATTTGCCGGTGGTGACCCGTCGTTTTAAAGATATTGCCAAGCTAGCTATTGAGCGTATGGAGCAAGAATTAACTGCTGGTAAAGGCAAAGTCATTTACCGTGATTACATTAGGGTGATTAAGGACTACATCATTCCTTCATTGGGTAATCGTATGATTACCAATATTGACTATGAAGCATTAGAGCAGTTTGATCGTGATCGTATTGCGCTGATGGGGAAGGAACCAACCTCTAGCACCTTACATACGCAAAATGCTGCCATGAACCGAGTCTTTGATGAAGCGGTCATTCGTGGATTTTTAACGGAAGCCAATCGTCCCAAGCTAGTATCAAAAAATGGTAAGAAAAGTGATCGCAGACCCGCATTTGAATTGCATGAGCTTAAAGCCTTGTTGGGCAATTTAGAGCCTTGGATTGATGCGGCTCGAAATGCTGCTAGTCGTGAACGCAGGTTAATCATGCGAGATTACATCGAAATGCTGGTAGATACGGGGGCAAGACCCGGTATTGAATTGCTGGATATTAAGTGGAAGCAGATTCGCTTCATGCTAAGCCCAGCTTCTACCATGACAGATCAGGTAGATGAGCAGGGGAATCCCATAGAAGTGCATAACTTAAATCGCAGTTGTGAGTTAACGGTCACTGGCAAAACCGGTACAAGGCAGATTATCGGCAGGCAACCTACAGTCAAGGTCTTGGAGCGTATTGCCAAAAGAAACTATGGAGTTGATAGCGCCTTAACCGATCCACTCAAAGATTTAATTCAGCCCACCAATGAGGACTATGTATTTAGAACCAAAGATCTAAAAGAAGATGTCAGTGAGTCCTTTCAGAAGATGTTTATGTGCTTTTTGGAAGACCACAACTTGTTGATGGATCCCAAGACTGAACAAAAGCGGGTCTTTTATAGCCTACGCCATACCTACGCCACTTTGGCATTAACTCACGATCGGGTGCCTATTCATACTTTGGCAAAGCAGATGGGAACTAGTGTGGTGATGATTGAGCGCCACTATAGCCACCTAAAAGTTATCCAAGCAGCCGAACAATTACGAGGAGCTGAGACAAGGCGGCTTATTGAGACTGATGCAAAGGTAGGCGATAGTTATAAGAGCAAGAGGCGCTCTAAGCTCTTGAAATCCTAGTGGTTCTCTTTGGATTTTTGCTCTCATAACCAGAGAACCTAAACACACCCTAAAACTAATAAAAAGTAGGTCAGGGAAGCAAATGGTGAGGTTTGGTCATGTGAGCGTTACTTTAAGTAACGCTTGTGAGGTTTAAAAAGTGTGTAGGCGGCACTACACACTTTTGGCAAAGTTTTAATAAAATTAAAAAACCTACACTTTGCTATCCATGGGCATGTCCAGAAGTACTAGAAAACAATCCCTCATCAGCAATGGTGGGGGTTTTGTCTTTTGAGTGTTGCTTTAAGTAACGCTTGTTTTTTTATTTTTTTATCAAGGCCTAATTAATGTTTAATACCCTACGATCGTAGGGTATTAAAAACAGATCCTTTACACCACACTAGCCTTACACATAGAACGTCGATATTAAATAATGATCAGAATTTGGAATGCTCCCCTCTTTTTCACGATCATATCTTTATGTTTATTGACCCCAGGACAGGCAGAAGAGTTGGAGGGTACGAAATATTCAGGTTTTTATGCTGATTTGGGTTTTGGCTACCGTGACATTACCACTAGTACAAGTTCTGTTTTGTCACTTAATAGTACAGTTATCCCATCTAGTATTAGCTCTGGTGGAGCTAGTCACACTCTTGCCGTGCTAACGGGAGGGTATAGCTTTAATCTTGCACAAAATTTGTTTCTTGGCATTGGCGCCAATATTTCACCTGCTAACGGCTTAACTCAGCAGCTTCAGGTTCAAGCTCTAAATCGAAACACTACCGTGAGTGGTATTAAATCTCTTTATAACTATGGGGTTTTTATCACTCCCGGTATTCAAATCGAAGAAGGGCTTCTTTATTTGAAGGCAGGAAAACAGACCCAAGTCAATAATTCAAATTCAGGTACTAACTTTAATGGTTACTTATTGGGGCTTGGCTATAAGCAATTTATTTACGATTCCATCTATCTTTTTGGGGAAGTAGATTACTCATCGTATGATGCTCAAACTACGTCTAGAACTTTTGTTTCATCTGGGCGCACAATTAATGCTGCCGTGACCACAACACCACAGTCAAGTAGGGTACTTTTAGGCGTTGGTTATCAGTTCTAGTCAATTAGCTGAGATTGTGGGTAAACTCAAATACCATTACACATCAAGTCAAAAAAGTATTTAGATAAAAAATGAGCACATTCCCATGGGGTTTTACTTTCTTAATTACAGGTGTGTGCATAGCAATTTTTTTATTAGTATTTCCTCTTTTTATAAAATCACCAAAAAATAAGCCATCATTGATATGGTTGATAGGTTTGCTGCTAGGAACTACCTCCTTTGTTTATGCAACTTTTTTTCTAGTGTCAAGAACCTCAATATTTAATTTTCAAGAATCATTACCATTTTTTAAAAGTGTGCCATTAGCCGTTGCGCCAATGCTTTTTACTGCATACTTTTTACAGCCTTTATTTTTGCGCTCTGCTAGAGCTTCAATTTCTTTCTATCAACTCCTCGTGATAGCAATCCCATTATTTTTGCAGTATTCATTGGTCTTGCTGTTTAGTTCTAGAGTGCTGAGTTTTTCCAGTTATGCAAATCTTAGGGCCGGGTTTTTTATGAGCTTACAGCTGGCTTTGGGATTTTTATATGTTACAGCTTGGCTTTTATATGAAACAAGGCAGCATTTAAAAGTTAATCAAAGCTTTGTATTGAGATTAGTCTATATTTTTACTGCACTACTTGTTAGTGTAACTATTGCTTGGTTAATCTTTTTATTTTTGGATCTTTGGTCAAATCAAGCTATTTCTGAGGGTCTGGGCGGAATACTAAGTCTTGATATCAATAACCGCATCCTTAGGATGGGGTTTTATACAATTGTAGAAATACTGCTAACTGCCTATTGGGTGCAAAATTACTCTGCTGGTGCTATTGAGGAGCGTTTGCAAAAAGAGCGAGTGCAGGCTCTTTTGACCGAGAAAGATGCGCTAATTATGAGGCTATCAAATGAAGGCGCTCTTATTGAGACAGGGGCATTATCTGCAGGTTTGGCTCATGAGCTCAATCAGTTTTTAGCGATGATTGAGCTTAATAGCGATGAAGCGTTACATCAAATGGATCAAGTTGATGTCAAGATAGATGACCTTAAGCCATCTATAAAAAATATCTTAAGTGCTAATCATTCTGCAGCTAGTCTCATTAGCAGTTTGAGAATGCTTTTTAAAAGTAACCACAGCGATCTCGTTTCATGTGACTTAGATACCTTGGTTAGCGATGTCACTCTTTTGTATCGAGAGCGGCTCAAAAAATCAAATATTCAGCTCAAACTAGATTTGACTGTTCATAAAAAATGGGTTGTTTGGGAGTCTTTGTTGCGTCAAGTTATTGTAAATTTACTATCCAATGCGATCGAGGCTTTAGACGCTACTAGTAGGGATGGAAAAACAATCATAATATCTAGTGAAATTGATGAAAAAGGGCAATACCAACTCCGCGTCCAAGACAACGGCCCCGGTATTCATCCCAATCAAGAAAACAAGTTGTTTAATTTATTTGGTACTTCTAAGTCTGGAGGTACTGGTATTGGACTGTGGCTTTCTCAATATATTGCCGAGCGCCATAAAGGCAAGCTTCATTATTTTAATCTTCCCAATCATGGTGGCGTCAGTTTTATCTTGACGATTCCCCCCGATGAAAATTCTTAATGGGAATTAAATTAGCCAAAGCCGACTCAAGTAGAGTTGCCTTGTATCTATTTCATTCAATTACCCTGCGATCGAAGGGTATTAAATACAACAAGAGTTCTTCATACTGTTGCTTAAATGAAGTCAAACCTTACATATGAATATTTTTCACCTCAATGAGGCGGTGCTTTTAAATGGGGATTGAAAAAAAATACGTTTTTTTGGTTGAGGATAATGATGATCTTCGATCTCAGCTTGAGCGTACCCTAAGTTTTTGTGGTTATAGCGTCAGTGCATTTTCCAATCCCGAGCAATTTTTAGATGCATTCAAACCCTTGGTACCCGCAGTACTCGTGACTGATATGCGCATGCCAAAACAATCGGGCGTAGAACTACAGGCGCAATTAGTTGCCAAAGGCCATAAAATTCCCATCATCTTTATCAGTGGTGAGAGCTCTGATGAGCAGATTATTGCCGCCCTTAAAAATGGCGCAGTTGATTTTCTGTTAAAGCCATTTAGCCGGGAGGCCCTTTTAGAGGCTGTTGCTAAAGCAATTGAACTTGATACGATTGCCATGCAAGAGCTTATTAGAAAAACTCGCTTGGCTGAAGCTCTCAAGACATTATCACCACGTGAACGCCAAGTTTTTGAACTTTTAGCAAAAGGCTATGGCAATAAAGAGTTGGTGGATGAAATGGGCATCTCGCTACCGACTGTTAAAGAATACAAATCTGAAGTAATGTACAAATTGCGCCTACGCTCTTTAGCAGAGCTGATTGCTTTAAATACGACTCTTAAAAATTCATAATTAGTTTTAGAACCCTACTATCGTAGGGTTATCAGATTCTACTCATCCCTTGAAAATCTTCTTTATTAGTGCAGCATGCACTTAACAGGATTTATTGCCTAAAGATGATTGAATCAAGATGAGCGCTTTTACGTTTTCCAAAAAAACGCTGATATTTACTACTATCGGTATGATCACTGCTTGCCTGTTTCATAGCTCATTTGCACAAGATGCTGGCGCACTACAAAATCAATTAGACCTCCAACTCCAACGCGAATCTCAAGCACCTTTAGTTCAACCCCCAAAGCCTGAGAAAGCTGCCCCAAGCGAGAACCGTGGTCCAAAGATTTCTGTGTCGCACTTTGTTTTTGAAGGTAACACTCTTTTTACTAGTAAAGAGTTAGATCAAGTAGTGGTACCTTGGACAAACAGGACCCTGCAAATTAGTGAGCTACAAGACGCCGCAGTAGCTATTCAAGACTTTTACTCAGTTCATAACCGCATTGCTCAAGCAACACTACCCCCTCAAGAAATTAAAGATGGTGTTGTGCTCATCAAAATCTTAGAAGGCAAGATGGGCGCAGTTATTGTTGAGCCCGTTGATATTTCACCTGATGCAACTGCGCGTTTTTCTCAAGAGCGTGCCAAGGCTTATATCACCCAGGGCACTAATGGTGAAGTCTATATCAATACGCAGGCCACTGAACGGGCCATGTTGTTGCTAAACGAGACACCAGGCGTATCTGCAACAGGAGCTTTTGAGCCCGGTAATGATCCTGGCTTAAGCAACTTTAAAGTCAAGCTATCAGACACACCATGGTTTAGTGGCCAAGCCGCTCTGAGTAACTATGGATCGGCTAGTACCGGAGCAGCTCAAGCCATTGCCAACCTCAGCTTGAATAACCTCTCTGGTTTAGGGGATCAGGTAAACCTCAATGCCATACAGTCCCAGGGCTCTGGTTATGTCGTCGGTAACTACATTGTGCCTATTGGCTACGATGGTTGGAGGATGGGATTGCAAAGCTCCTACTTACAGTACATGACCTTACCCAACTGGAATGCCTCCACCCCTTCGGCAGGTTCTGCGGCTATTTTTCAAGCCAATACTACTTACGCATTGCAGCGTAGTCAAAGCGCCAACTCGACAGCAAAACTGAGTATAGAGAACCGCGCATACAACAACGTCCAAACAGCGCCAGTGATTAATACTTTAAGTAGCTATCAACTTACTGCCGCCAATGCGAGCATTAGTGGCGACTGGGCAACGAGCGGTGGCTCAATCTTCAATTACTCAGCAGGCTATGTGTTTGGCCACTTGGGTATCCGCAACCTTGCAGAGTCCCAGCAAGACCAAAACGGGGTAGGTACTGCAGGCGCCTACTCAAAATGGACCTTTAGTCTGACTTATGCGCAAGACCTCTCCTTTTTGAGTGACACCACTTGGACAAACTCGATTTACGGTCAGTTTGCTAATAAGAACTTGAACTCCTCAGAGCAGATCTATATGGGTGGTGCTTATGGTGTACGTGCTTATCCCACCTCACAAGGTGGCGGCTCCCAAGGTGCCATCCTATCGACCGAACTCATGCACCGCCTCGATGAAAATTGGCAATTAGGAATCTTTGGCGATTTGGGTTTGGTACAACAATACGTCAATCTATACAGCGGCTGGCAAGGTTTAACCAATGCCAACAATCAGTATCAATTGGGCGATGCGGGTATAACAGCAAAGTATTCCTATGAGAAGTTACTTGTGAGCGCCTCATTAGCGGCACGCATTGGTAACAATCCGCTATATAACTCTTCTGGTCAGCAATTGAATGTGGATAACGCCTATAAGTCAGTGCAGGCATGGGTAAGAGCGTCCATTCCGTTTTGATAGTTATTGGTTCGCTTTCAAATAAGAACTGCTTAATAAAAGTAAAAAAATTATCAAACCCCTCCGATCGGAGGGTTGAGGGTTTTTACCAGCTTCTGAATAATCCACTCATATCAATTTAATTTGGGATATTGTTTTTGCCTAAGACCCTTCAATCTTTTCAAGTTGCGTTTTCTCGCAACCAAGAGAAAGCTCATCAACGGGATGAGCGGGGGCTATGCGCTTTAAAAAACAAGCAATGGCATTGCAAAGTCCTTCAAAAAAAAGCGTTTGCTAGTCTTGCTCTGACATCGATACTTGCCTCATCGCATGTATTTGCTGCTCCACCGGCCAATGCGCTACCTACCAATGGCCAAGTAGCCGCAGGACAAGCGAGCATTAGCCAGTCTGGCAACGTCATGAATATCAATCAGAGTACGCAACGTGCTGTGATTAACTGGGATAGTTTTAATGTGGGCAAAAATGCCACAGTGAACTTTAATCAACCTAATAGCGGTGCATCAACACTCAATCGTGTAAACGGCGCTAGTCAGTCGATGATTAATGGCGCAGTCAATGCCAATGGCCAAGTGATTTTTGTTAACCCTAACGGCGTTGTATTTGGCAAAGGCGCTGAAATCAATACCGGTGGCCTAGTTGCCACCACAATGAATATCAAAGATTCTGATTACATGTCTGGAAAAATGCAATTTTCTGGGGGTGAATCTGGCAAGGTTATTAATAAAGGCACAATTACTGCTAATGGTATTAATGGTTATATTGCATTAATGGCACCTGAGGTCAAAAACCAAGGTGTACTCATTGCTAATATCTCCAATAGCAATACTATTGCATTAGTTTCTGGTTCAAAAGTCACACTCTCTTTTAATGGTAGCCAATTAACTGATATTAGTGTTGATGCTTCTGCGATTAATAGTTTAATTAGCAATAAGCATGCGATTATTACTAATGCTGGCCAAATTATTATTGCTGCTAATGCTGCATCGAATTTAAAAGCCTCAGTCATTAATAACACTGGCACGATTAATTCGGATTCGATCACAACAGCTGGTGGAAAAGTATTTTTAACTGCTGGTACCGTAAATCAAAATGGCATAGTGAGTGCAAATTCACAAGATGCCAATGGTGGCAATGTCACTATTTCTGGTAATGAAGTAAACCTCAATACAGCATCCAAAACGACTACTACAGGTGCTACATCCGGTGGTCAAATTTTCATCGGTAAAACTAATGCAAATACAGCGCAAAGCCAGTTAAATGCAAACGTTGTGAATGTGAATCAAGGCGCAATCGTTGATACCTCAGCAACCCAAAGCGGCAATGGTGGATCGATCAGTATTTGGTCTCAAATTCAAACATTCGTTGCTGGAACTCTCAAGGCAACCGGTGGGGCGATTTCTGGTAATGGCGGCAACATTGATACCAGCTCTGCGGGTACTGTGAAGTATGGCTCTAACCTGGTTGTAGATACCACGGCGCCACATGGTCAAACCGGTCATTGGACTACGGACCCACTATCCATCACCATTGATAGCAATGCGGCAACAGTGCTATCGAATGCATTAAACACAACGAATGTCATATTGGATGCAACAGCTACTAGCTGTGGTGGGATTGGTAGCTGCAGCCAGAGTAGTAGCCCTGTGATCACTTTCTTGGCTGATGTGTACTCAGCCAATGCCCTAACGAGCCTGACCCTCAATGCCCAAGGTGGCACGATTAACGTCAACAGCAATGTCACTGCAGGTAGCGTCTATGCGGTAGCTCAAGCAATTAATATTAATGGCTCAATCAATACCAATGGTGGATCAAGCTCGAATATCTATTTAGCTGGTGCGATTATTAATATTCTTGGCAATATTAATTCGAACGGTAATAGTTCTAATAACACCAATTCAAATACACTAAATCTGGCAAATACGATTACCTCAAATAATCGTCGAAATTCTATTAATGGTCAAAATGGCTTAACGGCAGATACTAATGCTTACACCTCAAACGGTGGCGCTATTAATATTATTGCAATCGGTGATATTAATATTGGGTCAAGTTCAAATGCCACTAGCTATATTTCGGCTAATGGTCAAAATGGCGGATCAATCAATATCATCTCTGTAAATGGCAATATCAATAACTATGGTGTGATTGATGCGGTCGGTAAAAACAATCTTGGTGGAGCCATTACATTAGCTGCGCAAAATACCAACACCTTTACTGGCGCCTTAATTTCTGCGGATGGATATATTCAGGGTGGTGTCATTCAGCTGGGTGTTGCTAATGGTGTGGGTTCTGGTTCAACCTTAGCTCCGCCTTCCATTAATTCCCAAGTTGCTACTTTATTGGCAGCAGTTAATTTCACCCCATCGAATACTAGTAACATTCTCTCCAGTAATACCTCTTTAGATAACACCACCGTTATCACAGCCAATGCGGCAAACAGTCCCTCTCAAGTAGTTCTCAATTCACAAGCTGGTCAGATCTACATGGCCGGCAACAATTCGCTTAATACTGCAGCAAGCATTCAAGCTAATGCCGATACCGGTGGCTTGATCATTCTCAGCTCTCCTGTAGGCACCTATCAAAATACGGGTTACATCCAAACGAATGGTGGAGCAGGGCTAGGCGGCACTATTGCTCAGTCAGGCCTCATTAGTACAAAACTCATAGGTGCCACACAAGAAGCAAACGGCACATTAGGCGGCGGCAACATCATCACTGGCCGTGATTTTCAAGCAAACCCACTTCCGGGTAGTGCAGCAGTTGATGCGCTTCTTCCAGCACTCTCAGCAGTAATTACGGTTCCAACATCTCAATTAACAGCCATTGGTGCCAACAGCATAATCACTGCCAATGCATTAACAAGTGGTAACGGTGGCAATGTATTGGTATGGGGCGATTCCAATACTGTTGCTGGCACAATGTCAGCCCAAGCATTTGGCGTTGCTAGTAATGGAGGTTTTATTGAGACCTCTGGTCAAGCCTTAATGGTTGCAAGTAGTGCTAGTGTAAAAGCTGGCAGCGTAAGGGGCAATGCGGGCACTTGGCTACTAGACCCATATGATTTATCGGTTGCGTCCTCGGGAGGGGATGTAACTGGAGCTACCATTTCTGCGGCACTGGCTACAACAGGTGTGACCCTCACCGCAGGCGCCGCCTCTGTATCCGGATCTGGTGTCACACTTACTGGATCAGGCGCATCATCAGGCTTGGGTAATATTTACATTTACGACTCAATAAGTTGGTCTACCCCTCAGTCACTAACTCTTAAAGCGTATAACAATATTTATGTAGGCTCTCCAAGTGCAGGTGGATCAATTACCTTATCTGGAAGTACAGGCTCTCAAGCTTTGACAATGACTGCATGTGGCGGAGTGAGCGCATGTTATTCCTCGGGAACAGCTAGTAGCGGCACTGGTTATGTCCTTATGGGGATGTCTAGCTCTCCAACAACTAGCTTGTTGACGAACCAAAATGGCTTTAATGGCCAGATAAATATCTCTAATAACAGCGCTGCAATCACTATAAATGGCCTGTCTTATACGATTATTAACTCTGTGAGTGGAATTACTTCTGCTACAAACAATTTAAGCAATTATGTATTTGGCTCGGACGTTGATTTACTTAATGCTTCATACAATGCGGCGCCCTTCCTGGGCACTCAGAATTTCGAAGGTGTCATGAATGGATTCGGCCACGTAGTCAAAAATTTAAATATATCCGTTACTGGTTCCGCTCCCTACGGTGGATATGGTTTATTTCGTTCCATCTATAACGGTAATGGGGCTGGGAATTTATACAACATTGGTGTCACTGGCTCTATTTCTGGCAGTGGAAGTCTTAGCGGTCAATCTGGAAACGGTATTGGTGGGCTTGTTGGTTATTCGTATGGTGGCAATATAAGCAATGCATACTCGACGGTAAGTATTGCTTATACAGTTGGATCATCAAATTCAGTGGGGGGACTGGTTGGCGCCTTAATTAGCGGCTATGCTTCATCAGTACATAATAGCTATGCTACCGGGGCAATAAATGCCTCCTCCAGTTTAAGCGTTGGAGGTTTAATTGGCGATTTTAGTGGAGTTGATGTTCTATCCAATAGCTTTGCAACTGGCGCTGTTACTGGCCTTTCAAGTGTCGGTGGCCTCATTGGAAACCTTGGGGCAAGTGGACCAGTTTCGAATGTTTACTCAACTGGAACTGTAACAGCTAGTCAATCTTCATCCATAGCGGGTGGCTTAATCGGAAACGGCTCTGGCACTGCTTCAATTTCAAATGCCTATGCTTATGGTCAAGTAGTGTGTACTGGATATGCCGGTAATTGCGGAGGTTTTGCCGGCTATATATCTTCTGCGAGCATAACCAATAGCTATTGGAATTCCACGGTTAATCCAAGCGTTAACTCTAATGGTCTCTCATTTAATAGCTCTTCTGCAGCAGCATTAGGATTGACATCATTAAGTGCAACTCAAATGGCAAGTGCCTCAAGTTTTTCTAGTGGCTTTGGAAATACCTCTGGTTCATTCACAAATGCTTCTGGATGGGGCTATAACGGCACGTTGCAATCCCCCCCCAATACTTTGCGCTATACAGACTTGCACTAGTTACATTAACTCCCTTATCACTGATACATATCAAGGGGTTAATGGTGGGAATTGGTCTACTAATTCTAATTGGAGTCTTAATTTAGCACCGCTATCAAGCAATGCTAGTTCTTATAGCAATATTGTCATCAGTGGTGGTTTAACTGTCCTATTGGATGCGGCCACTGTAGGTAATCTTTCGGCGCCGATTACCAATGGAGGCACTATCTCCTTTACGGGCTCTGGTAATGTCACGCTCTCTGGAATAATTTCAGGAACAGGAGCTATTAACACTGCTAGCACCTACACTGGCATTGCAACCCTCTCCAGCACTAATACCTATAGTGGAGGTACAACAATAAATGGAGGTACTTTATCGGTAGGCTCTGATGCTAACTTAGGAGGTAGTTCAGGCACTCTAAATCTTAATGGGGGCACCTTGAAGGTCTCGACCAGCACGGCCTTTACTAGTGCTCGTACCATTAACTTATTAGCGAGCAGTACGATTAATAATGCTGATTCTTCTGGCATTACTTTTACAGGTAATGTCACTGGACCTTCATCAACCGGTACTCCGGTCACGCTGACCTTAACAGGCGCTAATCCAGCTACCTTTAGTGCTGGTGTGATTAGTAATGGAACTGGTACCTCTACTGTTGCACTGGTTCAAAATACTACTGGTACTACAACACTCTCTGGTACAAACATCTACACCGGTGGCACAACGATTAGTACGGGTACTCTTAAAGCCGCCAGTGCATCTGCCCTGGGTACTGGTCCCGTTTCAATTGGATCTGCCGGTACCTTAGATCTCTCTTACAGCGGAACGGTCACTTTAGGTTCATTGAGCATGAGCTCTGGCGCGGCCATTACAAATAGTGCCAATACCTCTAACTTGGTTGTCTCAGGAACTAGTACCTTAGCAGGCAGTATTAATACTGCTGGCAATCAAACTTATACCGGTGCAGTGACGTTAGGAGCAAATACGAGCTTAACTACACTCAATACTAGTAACGCTAATACGAATGGCACGATTACATTTAGTTCTACAGTCGATAGCTCAGTTGGTCTTTCGACTGGTAATTACTATGGCCTATCTATAAGTAACGGCACTGGCACTACTGCGTTTGGTGGTGTAGTAGGTGGCAACACTGTAAATAGTGCGCTAGGGTATCTGTGCATAAATGCTAGTGGATGTAATTCTTCTGCTGTTGGCACAGCAGCCAATACTGGAACAACTACTTTAGCAGGCAATGTCACCACTAGTGGAAATCAGACTTATGGCAATAACCTCACACTTGGAGCTAATACTGCACTCACCTCTACTGCTAACGGTGGTAATGGGGTGGTAACGATTGGTGGGGCGGTGAATTCTTCATCTATTAGTGCTTCAATAAATCTAGAGTTTTTAGGGGGAGGCGCTTGGGAGGTTGGAACTAACTGTAGTTCTTCGTGTACTTGGAGTGGTCCATATATAGCGAGTAGCAGCTCTAACGGTAGTGGCGGCACAAGTAACTTAGCGATAACATACAACACGACAGCTGCTACAGCAATAGTATCGGGCACACCATACATAATCACTAGCATCGGAAATACCAATTGGACTTCTTTCGGGGCATCCTCCAATGTTGTTGGGGTTACTTTTACTGCAACGACCCAAGGTACGGTTAGCTCTGGTACCGGCACTGCTTCATCAGGATACTCATACACACTTGGTTCCTCAACTGCCATTACTTACTTAGTCGTGGGTGGTGGTGGTGCTGGAGGTTCAGACGGCGGCGGTGGCGCAGGCGCAGTATTTAATGGCTCAACTACGCTTTCAAATGGTACTTACAAAATCATTGTTGGTTCAGGTGGTTCACCAAACGCTAGTAGGGGAGGTACTGGATACTCAGGAAGCAATACATACGCATTCGGAATTATTGCAGGTGGTGGTGGCGGAGGTGGCGGAGAGGGTACCAGTGGTAGCCCTGGGGTTTATGGTGCATCAGGGGGCGGCGAAGGAGCGGGGGCAGGTAATAATAATAATGGTACAGGTTCAAGTTCCACTCAAACACCAACTGGATCTTCTAGCTCTATTACGATTACTGGCTACCGAGGTGGTCTAACCTTACAGTCTGGTGGGTATGTAGGCGGCGGTGGTGGTGGCGCTAATGCCGTTGGTACGGCAGGAGTTAGCGGTCAAAGCGGTTCCGGTGGCAATGGAGTGTTAGTCACAAACATAATCACTAGCTTAAGTGGAAACTCTACCGGCCAGACAGGTAATTACTTTGGTGGCGGAGGCGGTGGTGGTTATTACTTTGGTACTACCAATACCACTCAGGCTTCTGGAGGATTGGGGGGTGGGGGTCTAGGTGGGACTAATCCAACTGATGGATCCTCTTCACAAATCATTGCACCATCAAATGCATTAAGTCCTACTAGTGGCACAGCAAATTCTGGCGGAGGCGGTGGTGGTACTTCTGGTTGGAGTGGTTGGAATGGCACAAGTTTTGCTAACTATGTTGGTGGAGGTGCTGGCGGTTCCGGTATTGTCGCTATTTCTGGAAATTTAATAAACAACCAAAACACCTACGCCCTCACCATCAACTCCGGTAATGGCGCAGCTACGATCGGCGGTAGTGTCTCCAACATCACTACCTTAGCAATTAACTCTAAATCAGCATCCTCGTCTATTGCTGGTGCAATTGGCGGTTCTACTGCAGTTACTTACAATTCCGGTAGTGGTTATACCGCTGCTGGTGGCAACACTGCTGGAGTACTCAGTTTATCTGGTAACAATACATACTCCGGCGGTATTACAGTATCTGGTGGCACACTCCAAGCAGGAAGTGCTACCGCCTTTGGCAGCTCTGCTGGTGCAATTACTATTTCATCTGGTGCAGCATTAGACTTAAATGGTCAAACTCTTACCAATACCAATGCGCTGACATTAAACGGTGCGGGCATCTCTAATGGTGGAGCCTTAACTAACTCTAGTACTAATCCAGGTACTTATGCAGGGGCGGTTACATTAGGATCAAATACTACCGTTGGCGGTACTGGTGCTATTACCTTTGGGTCTACTGTAGATAGTTCATCATCAAGCGCTTATTCATTGGCTAGCGCAACAGGTGCCAATAATGCCTTAACATTTAGTGGTGCAGTTGGTGGTAACTACGCACTTGCATCCCTTATAACTGGTAATGGTACAACTACGTTAGGGGTTAGTGTCACTACTAGTGGTAATCAAAACTATGGCGGTAATCTTGTTCTAGCAGGCAATGTTAATTTAAGCTCAACCAGTAATAGTGGCAATGGTGCAGTGACGGTTGCAGGTAGCGTCAATAGTTCTACAACACCAGGATTTGGAATTGTTGAGTTTTTAGGCAATGGAGTCTGGGAACTTAGCACAAATGGCGGCTCCACTTATTCTAGTTATACAGCTACGAATTCTGCTAATGGTAGCGGCGGCCTAAGCACGTTATCAATAACTTACTCGAATGGCGCCTATTCATTTACTCCAAGTAATTCTGCTTCCATTTCATACTTAGTGGTTGGTGGTGGAGGAGGAGGTGGAGGCTCATATGCAGGAGGCGGCGGCGGTGCTGGTGGCTATCTATATCAAACCAATTACAGTATTAACAATTCTGCATATGTTGTTAAGGTTGGATCTGGCGGCTCAGGAGGAACTAGCTTTGCTGCTGGCTCAAGTGGTGGCTATAGTTCTTTCGGGGCAATTGAAGCTTTTGGCGGGGGTGGTGGTGGAACCTATCCAAGTGTAAATGCAGCCAGTTGCGGAGTAATTAGTGGTGGAGCATGTGGATCAAGTGGTGGTGCTGGATACAGCACATCATATTTGGCCAGTCCAACCTTAGGCCAAGGTTATTCTGGATCATCTTATTCAGCTATTAGTGGTTCAATTGCCTACAATTCTGGTGGTGCTGGTGGTGGAGCAGGTGGTGCTGCAGTACTCCTATCAAGCCCAATCAGCCTAACTGCTGTGACTGGTTATACGCCATCTGGAGCGGTATCAACAGCGCCAACGGGTGGTATCGGTTTAAGCAATAGTATTACTGGAACTGCCAATTATTATGCGGGTGGTGGTGGAGCGGGTAGCGATACTTATGGTGGGGCAGGCGGTCTTGGCGGTGGTGGCCATGGGGGTAGTGGTCAGGGAAATACGATTGCTGGTTACCAAGATACTTATGGTCAAAATGGAACGGCTAATACCGGCGGTGGCGGCGGCGGTGGTTGTGGCAATGGATCTTGTAGTGGCGGCAACGGCGGCTCTGGTGTGGTGATATTGTCAAATGTATCTAACCAAAACACCTACGCCCTCACCATCAACTCCGGTAATGGCGCAGCTACGATCGGCGGTAGTGTCTCCAACATCACTACCTTAGCAATTAACTCTAAATCAGCATCCTCGTCTATTGCTGGTGCAATTGGCGGTTCTACTGCAGTTACTTACAATTCCGGTAGTGGTTATACCGCTGCTGGTGGCAACACTGCTGGAGTACTCAGTTTATCTGGTAACAATACATACTCCGGCGGTATTACAGTATCTGGTGGCACACTCCAAGCAGGAAGTGCTACCGCCTTTGGCAGCTCTGCTGGTGCAATTACTATTTCATCTGGTGCAGCATTAGACTTAAATGGTCAAACTCTTACCAATACCAATGCGCTGACATTAAACGGTGCGGGCATCTCTAATGGTGGAGCCTTAACTAACTCTAGTACTAATCCAGGTACTTATGTGGGTGGCGTGACTTTGGCCTCTGCTTCTCTCATTGGCAGCACTACTGGTGCTATTACTATGAGCGGCGCTATTGCCTCTAGTGCAAATGCATATAACTTAGCGTTGGTTGGTAATCAAGCCATTACGTTGAGTAGTGCGACCAATACCTTATCAACCATTGCTTCTGGATCTAGTCTTGGTGCTTTATCAATTAGCAATAATCAGGCAATGACCATTGGTTCAATGACCATTGGCGGAACCAATTATTCTGGGATTTCATCAACTGGAACTATCTTAATTAAGACCTTGTCAGGTAATTTAAATATCAATAACAGTGTTACTACTACCAGCACTTCGTCAAATACCTTAGCACCAGCAATATTATTGTCAGCAGGTTATAACGACGCTACTACTAATACTTCAGACAATATTGTGTTGGGTAGCAGTTCATCAAGCTTGATTACCGCAGGCAATGGCGCAATTATTGCCCTGTATTCAGGCGCACCTAGTGCAAGCACAAATTTAACTGCATTTACTAGTGCTCAAAATCTATATTACTTTAGTTACGGCGCTACAACTAGTAGTTTGCCTTCGTCAGGCATTGGTTACTATTCAATATATCGAGGAGTGCAGCCTACCCTCTATGTGATTTTTGGATCCTCCAACACCCCAACTTATGGTTCGGCGCCAACTATCACTTATACATTTAATACCTTAGCCAATGGCACCGGCACATCATATCTTTCTACTGATACTGCAACCGTTAATGCAACTGGTACAGCCTTATTCAAAGGTACAAATACAACAACTAGCACTAGCAATGTTTCACTAAACTCCAGTGCAAATGCTGGCAGCTATAGCAATGTCACCTATTTAAGTGGATTAAGTTCACCAATCTACGCCTTCTCTGCAGGCAGTACCTTAGGAACATTGACGATTAATAAAGCGAATGCCTATATTGGTCTAAGTAACAATACTCAAAGTAGTATTTACGGTACAAACCCATCTTTCAACTATACAGTCTATTCGAATCAGGCTGGAACTACCGCATTAACCACCACTAACCCAACAGGTTCAGTAACATTTACAGATAATACTTTAGGTGTTGCTACAACCATAAATTCGTCTGCCAATGCAGGTACTTATAACAATGTTTCTTATGCAGGTGGTCTTACTTCAACAAACTATAACTTTGCTGCGATTACACCAGTATCAACTTATACCGTTGGCCAAGCTCCACTGTATGTGATCGTTGGTTCTGGTCAATCCAGTGTCTATGGCAACAACCCAGTAATTAATTACACCTTCAATACCAATAGCGCGGGCACAGGCTCAACTATCTCCGCATCACCAGCTGGTCTGAGTGGTACTGCTGTTATTACTAATGCGCCGACATCTTCATCAAATGCCGGTACTTATAACCTAACTTACGCTAGTGGCTTGAGCTCAACGAACTATGCATTTAATGCGGCAGCAAGTTCAGTTCCATATACCGTTAATCAAGCCCAAGCTTACGTGATCATCACGCCAAGTCAATCCAGTGTCTATGGCAACAACCCAGTAATTAATTACACCTTCAATACCAATAGCGCGGGCACAGGCTCAACTATCTCCGCATCACCAGCT
>Ga0364894_10376_pt1 | contig 19112 bp, 10 predicted proteins | sample ExccelJu500001D4_FD_206942 | JGI IMG/M metagenome (GOLD analysis project Ga0364894, IMG submission 206942) | Enriched cells from Trout Bog Lake Hypolimnion, Wisconsin, USA - BchlTB.July16.5000.01.D4 | ecosystem: Environmental > Aquatic > Freshwater > Lake > Hypolimnion/Profundal zone | place: USA...
ATTACTATATATTGGCCTGTTTTGAATTTTGTAAATCCCACGGCCCCGGCTGTTGAGCGCTTGACCTTACCCGCCCGGTGCGCAATTGTGCGGCGCCCTGTTTCTTCCCCCAAATCATTAAAGGAAATCATGATAATATCGGATTTATCTTTTGCATGGTTATCTTCTACCCCTACTACCAACTTGTGGTCATATACCTGGCATCCTCCGGCATGCCGAAAGGGGCTATCCGTAATTTTGGTTACAGACTTTACCTGGCCTTTGTCCGCATTCAGGCTTATTTGAGTAAGCAGATAATAGGCATAGCTTGATGAACTACCGGTAATAAGCAGCAAACTATCTGAAAGCCGTTGAATACCTTGCAAATGGCCTCCGGAGGGGATTTTGGTTCCATGATAATTAATGCGGATTAACTGCGGTGGGTTTTGAATTTTATGAAATGATTTACTGACACCATTGTCAAATCCGGATAGGGCGTGTGCTTGTGTGCTCATTAATCCTGCTAAGCAAAGCAGTATCAATTTGAGTGAATAGGGTGATTTCATGATTTAGATATAGTGCAGGTTTGGCAACGCAATAATACGGCATGGTTGTACAATTTTATTAAGAGGGTGTCCTTTGTGGTGTGCGTTTAGCTTTTTAAGAAAAAAAGGCGCTTTGCCCGAAACCCAAAAAGGTGAGCAGGGGGTGAAAAATATTTCGTTTCATTTTTGACACAAAACGAATTTTGATTGTTGTTACTAACTGCTGTTTTACTATTGATGGAACACGCAATTTTGAGAAAAAAGTAGTTGTTTATAAATTGTGAGAATTAAAACATTTACAATTTATTCATTTTGTTGTATCATCGCGCCCTTAAATGCGTATAAGATATTGGTACGATAATTGTTTATTGGACCGAAATTATACGGACCTAAGATAGAAAAACGCAAATTTATTACACCCCGGTAATGTTTTTTGCGAGTTTGATTTCGCGAATTAAAGTGTCTTCCCCGCCTTTATTTAGCTGAACGCTTCAAGCTGTTTTTGACTTAAGGTAATTATTTGCCACTAGTGGCATTGAGTTATTTGTTAAACATGTTTATTATACATTAAAAGTGTTGAAAAGAGCTTTAGTCGGGTTATTTTTTTTACTGTCTTTATCTGTATTTGGCCAAAATGAATTTTATAACACCGGCTCGGTGGTTTATATTCAAAAGGGCGCATTGGTCCACGTACAAGGCACCATCACCAATGCCGTTGACGCCGTTTATGGCTCAACCGGCACTTTCACCAATAACGGAATCATTGAACTGGATGGCGATTTTAACACTGCTACAGGCACTACCTTCCAGGCTGACTTAAGCAACGCTTCCACTGACAGAGCTGTAAAGTTTACCGGACTTGGCACACAATACATCAAGGGCACAGGTACTGCTACTTTCTATAACCTGGTGCTTGATAAACAATCGGCTACCGACACAGTAAAACTTCAGACAAATGTTAGTGTATCGGGCTCATTGATATTCAATACCGCCAATACTTACTCCTCGCTCTATCCCTCAGGTGTTACAACTACCACCTACAATCCATCTATTACAACAGGGGTTACTAACAATGGCTGGGGAGGACTTTTAAAAACCTTCGACGGCACAAGTGGTACGGAATATTTGTTAGATGTTCAAAATGCGAACGTAGATGCCATTAGCGGTTATCCGGCGCTTACCATTAACGGAAACCCCACTACCGCTTATGTTGTTACCAAAGGAACATCAGGTAGCAGTAATGGCGGTTTACAACGGGCCATCGGTTCAGCCACCTCTTATGTTTATCCTATTGGTACTACCCTGCATGGTTTTAATGCCACCCGTTTTAATTTCACTTCTGTTCCATCAGGCACACAAACTGTAAAAGGCAAATTCTGCGATTACCAAACCAGTGCCAGTGCCAGTTACACAGGCACCATTGATGTAACCTGCAGAGGCTGCTGGGGTAATTATGTAGCCCCCGATAATGAGGGTTTTAACTATTACTTTACTACCGATAGCTGCACAGGCCATCCACAATGGTTTATTTTGGATGGATTAACCCTCAAACACGGCTATTGGACCTTTAACAGTAGTGATAACACGGCGTTTCAATATTCTATCGAGGCCTTTCCCAATAATATAACAGGTCCACAGTCCCTATCGCTTGAAACCTGGAGAATGCTGAAATATGATGACGGAGCCCACACCTATGGCTATGACCCCAGCCAGCAGGACTGGACCAGCCAGATAACAAGCCAGGTATCTGATACCAATGACCTAATGGCCTGGAGCTTAAACACAGGATGTTATACCGGCCCCGGTATACCGGGTGGAGTTTACACCGGCTTTTCGGAATTCACGCTGGATAAATCAAATTCGGATAATGCACTGCCAGTTACTTTAATCAGTTTAGAAGCATACCCGGTAAACAACACCTACATACAGGTGCAATGGACCACCACCCTTGAAATAAACAACCAGGGCTTTACGGTTCAGCGAAGCACGGATGGAATTAACTTCAGCAATATTGGCTGGGTGCCGGGGCATGACAATTCAACCACTGAGCATACCTATGACTATAACGATTACAATGCAGTGCCCGACATTCTTTATTACTACCGGTTGATACAGGTAGATAACAACGGACACCAGAGCCCGACAGATGTAGTAACAGCAGCGCTTACGGGAGGAACGGTATTCGAAATAGGCGAACCCTTCCCCAATCCGGCATACGACCACAGCACTTTAAACATTACCACCTCACAGGCACAAAATGTGAATGTGAAGATGTATGACATTATCGGCCAGCAGATAACATCCAAAGATTACAACCTGTTAGCCGGACTAAACGCTATCAGTTTTAACACGCTGACACTTGCCGGTGGCACTTACACAATCATTATCAGTGCCGGCGATAATTTGTATTCAAGAAAATTAGTAATAACAAAGTAGTAAATAGTATAATAAATATTCACCCATGAAGAAGTTACACCTTTTGTTTGTTTTAGCAGCGCTATCCATGCAGTTATTTGCCCAGAAAAATGTGGGTATAGGTAACAGTAACCCGGTTGCCAAAGTGGATATTAGTGGCTCACTGGCATTGCGCGAAGGCGCAGCTTTAAGTCTTAGTAACGGCGGAGCACATGGAGGAGCGAACGATAATATAACTTTACCCTATATAACCGGAACAACGGATATTGCCAGTTTTTATCGCATTACCGGACCTACGGCGGTATTTTCAATTTATGGAATCACCCCAACATCGGGCGCCGATGGACAGATGGTAACTTTGGTAAACACTACCAGTTATAACTTAACTATTGTAAATAACAATTCATCAGGAACCGGTAGTTCGATTATTACCCAAACGGGCGGCGACATTGTTGATAATGCGGGGTCAAGCATTACGCTTCAGTACAACAAAAGTGCAAATGCGTGGTACGTAACAGCCACTCAAAATTATGCAGTAACGAACATTCAGGGCAACGCAATTTCGAATACAGCACCGGCAACCAATGATGTTTTACAATGGAACGGCAGTGCCTGGGTGCCTGCAAGTGTTTCGGGGCCAAGCGGTCCTTCTGGGCCTAGTGGCCCGTCGGGACCTACAGGTTCAGCAGGACCCAGCGGAGCGTCAGGCGCCAGTGGGGCAACGGGAAGTACAGGTCCGGGTTATCTGGCGACATCCTCTTCCACTATGACTATTGGTACCGGCTCACAAACGTTTACCACGCAATCGGGCCTGGCATACCTGGCAAATGACCAAATCAGAATCTCGAATTCATCCTCTGATTACATGGAAGGAACGGTAAATTTCTATTCAGGAACTACCATGATAGTGAACATAACTTATATCAGCGGAAGTGGTACTTTCTCTTCATGGAATTTAGGTATTGCCGGGGTAGTAGGTCCCGCTGGGGCAGCAGGTCCTTCCGGTCCTAGCGGCCCGTCGGGTTCTACAGGTGCTGATGGTCCATCCGGTCCAAGCGGTCCTTCGGGTGGAACGGGATTAACGGGTGCTACCGGTCCTTCGGGCCCTAGTGGCCCAGCGGGACCTACAGGTGCTGATGGTCCATCCGGTCCAAGCGGTCCTTCGGGTGGAACGGGATTAACGGGTGCTACCGGTCCTTCGGGTCCTAGTGGCCCATCGGGTTCTACAGGTGCTGATGGTCCATCCGGTCCAAGCGGTCCTTCGGGCGGAACGGGTTTAACAGGTGCTACTGGCCCTTCGGGTCCAAGTGGTCCATCGGGAGCAACCGGTCCAAGTGGTCCATCAGGTGGAACGGGTTTAACAGGTGCTACTGGCCCTTCGGGTCCAAGTGGTCCATCGGGAGCAACCGGTCCAAGTGGTCCATCAGGTGGAACGGGATTAACGGGTGCTACCGGTCCTTCGGGTCCGAGTGGTCCATCGGGAGCAACGGGTCCAAGTGGTCCATCAGGTGGAACGGGATTAACCGGTGCTACAGGCCCTTCGGGTCCAAGTGGTCCATCGGGAGCAACGGGTCCCAGTGGCCCATCGGGCGGAACGGGATTAACGGGTGCTACAGGTCCTTCGGGTCCTAGTGGCCCATCAGGCCCTAGTGGAGCGACCGGAAGTGTTGGAACATTAACCACAATAGGAACCAGTGGTGCAGCTACTTTAACCGGCAGCACTTTGAATATTCCAAATTACTCGCTGGGTTCTGTAAGTAGTGTTACTGCCAGCAATGGTCTTACGTCGAGCGGCGGAACAACACCCAATATTACTTTAGGCGGCAATTTAACCAGTAGCACCACGGTTACGCTGGCTAATAGCGGCACTAACTATAATTTGATACTTAATACCAACTCTACTACTAACTCAACTTCAAGCAATTATTACACAGGCGGCAACGTGGTAGTTGGCGCGGGTGAGGCTGGAACCCCGTATGGAGGAATTTTACGTGGGCCTAATGCCGGCAATAGTAATACCTCTGGTGGTAACCTGGTACTGGATGCCGGTTGGGGAACAGGCACGGCTGCAGGTGGCAGCGTTTTTATAAACGGTGGTACCACAGGCACCGGAAGTAACGGTAACGCATATGTAAGAGGTGGTTACTCTAACTCGGCCGAAGGCGCAGTTTATTTGAATGACGACCACGGAGGCTCAACTTTCATCAACTCTGCAGGTGGTATAGTTACGGTGGGGAGCTCGGTTGCCGGAAGCGCACAGGTAAACCTTACCGGTGGTCTTGTGATAGACAACGCTGCTGCTAATAATGGAACAATATCCAGTGCAATTGGAACGACTACCGGTAACAGTATTACTTTCGGAAGTGCTTCGGGTGAGGGTATTGCTTCCAAGCGCACCAGCGGTGGCAATCAATACGGATTGGATTTTTATACTGCCAGCACGAACCGTTTAGCTATCAACAATTCGGGTGGGGTAACCTTAAGTTCTTTAGGGAGTGGCATGGTTAAATCGACTTCCGGGCTTTTATCGAATGCGGTTGCCGGCACAGATTACCAGGCTCCAATAGCAGCAGGCACCGGCTTATATTATAGTGGCACCAATACGCTGGCCAGCTATTGGACTCTTACAGGCGCTAACCTTTCTAACAACAACTCGGGCAATGTAGGTATTGGTACTACTTCACCATCCCAATTGCTTACAATGGCCAGTAGCACTGCCAGTACAACTATCCGGTTTGCACAGCACACACCAAACTCAAGTAGTGCTGATGAGTTTAATGTAATAGGCCTTGACCCTAATAACGGTCCATACGTGTCTTGGACCAGTGGTTTGGATATGCGTTTTTCTACAGCTACCAACGACGGCGGAACCGGCTGGGCTGAAAAGATGCGGATTACCAGCAATGGTGCATTGGCATTTAACGGTGCTACCAATTATGGTACCGGTGGTAATATGCTTATATCAAATGGTAATGCATCACCAACCTGGGGAGCGCTTAACCTGGCAGGTGGTAGTAACTATATAACAGGTAACCTTCCGGTAGCCAACTTAAACGGCGGCTCGGGTGCAAGTTCAACAACTTTTTGGAGAGGTGATGGTACCTGGGCTACCCCTGCAGGCGGCGGCACGGTAACCAGCGTAAACGGTTCGGGCGGAACAACCGGATTAACCCTGAGCGGAGGGGCCATAACTACTTCGGGTACACTTACCCTTGGCGGAATACTTAATGTTGCCAATGGCGGTACTGGTTCAAGCAGCCAGGTATGGGTTGATTTAACAACTAACCAAACAGCGGCCGGTAATAAAACCTGGACCGGTGCACCAACTTTTAAACTGGCATCGGGCAATAGTTTTGTTACTATTGATAACAACTCAGGCACTGCCCAGTCAGGCATTAATTTTTATGTAAACGGAACAGGTAAAACAAATCTTTATTATGATCCTTCAGGTTCATATGGAACGAATGGCGGGTTGATTATGAACAACTATTCCTCAGCGCCTAACCTGTTGTTGAATATACAAGGAGGTAATGTGGGTATTAATACTTCTGGAATTCCGGCCCAGGCGCTTTCGATAGGCGGTTCAACGGGTAATTTCCTGGTTACCAGTGCAGGCGCAATTAGCGCTGCAACAGGTATTACTTCAAGTGGTACAATTACTTTAAGCAGTTTAAATACAAATGGGGGCGTATTATGGACCAATGGTTCGGGTGTGGTTGGAACTACTGCAGCCGGTTCTTCAGGCCAGGTGTTAACATCTAATGCGGGTGGAGCACCTACATGGAGCGCTATGCCTGCAGGTACTGTTACCGGCGTTACCGCCAGCAACGGCTTAACCTCAAGCGGAGGCGCCACCCCTAATATTACCCTGGGGGGAAATTTAACCACCAATACCAGTGTTGCACTTAATAATGGAGGAACTAACTACAACCTGAATTTTAATACCAACTCAACAACCAACGGAACCAACTCAGGCGCCACAGGCGGTAGCGTGGTTATAGGTACCAATGACGGCAGCGGTTCTTTATTGCCGTATGGAGGTGTATTGCGCGGCCCTAACGCCGGTTTTGGAAATACGGGCGGTGGTAACCTTGTAATTGATGGTGGTTACGCTTATGGCAGTGGCCTGGGTGGTGGAGTTTATATTAATGGCGGAACAACAGGTACAGGCACTAATGGTAGTGTATATCTTAACCCCGGCAATACAGGTTCTGGCTCAACCGGTGGAACTGTAACCATTAACAATACGGCTTCAGGTAGTACTTACGGCAGCACGGTAATCAATCCTAGTGGTGGCTCTATTCAATTAGGTTCGGGCACCGGAGTGGCTTATTTAACCTCAGGCGTATTAAGCACGGCAACCGCCGCTGAACTTGGTGGTTACTGGCAACGGTCGGGCACTACTCTTTCACCTGCTACTACAGGTGATGCAATTACTACGTCGGGTAATATTTCAACTACCGGTTCAGGCACTTTATCTGTTGCGGGTACTTCAACTCATGCCGGTGTAGCTTCGTTTACAAGCGGGACAAGTTCAACCTCCACAACAACTGGTTCTGTTGTTGTAACTGGTGGTGAAGGTATAAGTCAGAATTTATTTGTTGGCGGTACTTCTTCTCACGCAGGTGCAGCCACGTTTGGCAGCACCGTGGGTATCACCGGTGTTACAACTTTAAGTAACCTTGCACCTACTGCCGGTGTTGTGTTGAACAGTGCAACAGGCGTACTAAGCAGCACAGCCGGTGCATTACCGGTAGCCAATGGCGGAACGGGAGCAGGGACGCTTACAGGTTATGTTTATGGCAACGGAACAGGTGCAATGACTGCGAGCACAGCGATACCGGGAAGCGCTATTAGTGGTAATATTTCTGGCAACGCAGCTAATGTTAGCGGTACTGTTGCTCCTGCCAATGGCGGTACTGGCGTGGCCAGCCCAACAGCTCACGACATCCTTATAAGCGAAGGTTCGAGTAACATGACCGCAATAAACGGTGGAGTTGGTACTATTTTAACCGGGCAGGGCTCTTCTGCTGATCCATCTTTTTCAGCGACGCCGACTTTAGGGGTTGCGGGAACCACTTTAGGAACACTATCATTAGCGGGTAATACCAGTGGAACTGTAACGATTGAGTCTCAAGCCATTGCTGGCCCAAGTGGTTATATTTTACAATTACCGAATACGGTGCCTTCGGTGGGTCAATCATTAGTTGCAACTGCGGTGAGTGGTAACGTGGTAACTTTAGGATGGTCTACCAACTGCACTGTTCCTGTTAGCTTAACCGGAAGCATTACAAGTACCGGCGGAACAACACTCTGTTCAGGGGCAAGCACTGTTTTTGCTGTTACCGATATTGCAGGGGCTGATGGATACTCGTGGACCTTACCTACAGGCTGTATCATAACTGCAGGTTTTGGAACCAATTCAATTACGGTAACGATGGGTACTAACTCGGGTAATGTAACTTGCGCGGCTACTAATAATTGCGGCCAGCCTGGTGCGGCTATTACCCTTGCTGTAACCGTAGTTTTATCACCAGCTATTTCCGGCGGTGGTCAGCCGGCAAACTCAACTATTTGCGCGGCAGGAAATACAACATTTGCAGTAACTGCCACCGGTGCCGGTTTAACTTATCAATGGCAAAGGGGAATTTCAGGAACTTATACCAACATAACCGCCGGAACTACACCAAATGACGGATGTACTTACTCCGGTTATACCGGCGCAACACTTACCATTACCGGTGCGCCTGCAACTATGAATGGTTATACATATCAGTGCGTAGTAAGTGGAACATGCACCCCATCGGTAACTTCGAGCGCTGCTACGCTTACAGTAAACAGCCAAACCATTAGCTTGTCTTCGGCTGCGGGCACCAATGCCCAGACTGTAAACGTCGGTAACTTACTCACGTCCATAACATACACAGTTGGAGGTACTGCAAATAATGCCACTATCGCATGGTCAGGCCCTTCCAGTGGTACTACTGCACCAACGGGTATTAGTGGAAGTTTTAGCGGAAGTACATATACCATTAGCGGTACGGTTAGTTCTTCTGCCACTGTTGGTACGTACACCTATACAATTACTACCTCAGGGACTTCCTGCTCTGCGGTAACGGCAACCGGAACTATAGTTGTGACCAACGGATGTTCATCCCCGACCGTAATATTTGATAAAGCAGCTACTCCCAATACAGGTGCAGGGCAAAATTCTTTAAGTATTGTAACAGCTCAGGCCGGTGAAATTATAGTTATAGCAACTTACGAGTATGTAGGTTCGAACAGTGGTCATCCTCTTCCAACAGTAAACTCTAACAGTGTTACAGCAGTTGATGGTTATTTCGATGGAGGATTAGATGAAGCGTATGCTTTAAGTTATTATGTCGCCTCAACCGCCGGAACATATACAATTGCAGTAACGAATAATGGGCTAGCTACTTCTGGAGATTATATCGCTTTTGCAGCGGCCTTTAAGTCATCATGCAGTACCACGGCATTAACATCATCTAATGTCGTTCAGGGTACCTCATCAAGTTATTATTCGGTTAACGTAAGTCCACTTACCCTTACTACTCCATCGGTGCCTGCCGGCTCCCAGTTGATCGCAGCTGCCTGGAATAATAGTGGTACTACATCAACGGGTACCATTTCGTGGACAAGCAATCTTCCAAATGTATCAGGTAGTGCACATATTTCATCTTCAGCTGATGTGGATGGTTCGTTTGCGTATGGGCCAATTTCCACCACGGGGACTCAGGTTGTAACTGCAACCGATACGCAAGGGGCCTCATCTACTAATAACGTTTTATCTATTATGTGGATTCATCCATAGTAGTTTATACTATCAAAACAAAATAGCCCCGACTTTGTCGGGGCTATTTTGTTTTGTATAATACTTGTTTTATTTCCAGCTATAAGTTAGTGTTGCCTTTTGCTAAAAAAATGCAGAACAGCTGCCCCTTCCGTCCCCTAAAGGGGATACCAGGGCAAAAATGCAGAACAGCCAACCACCTCCAGGGCTGCTTCCCGCCCAAAGCCGTGGGACAAGCTCTCCTAAATTTGGAGGAGAGTTAGATGCAATCAGCCAACAGCTCAACCCCTTCCGTCCCCTCAAGGAGATACCAAAGCCGAATGCAAATTTGGTCGATTATGCGTGGCTTCGCCTTAACCTGAAATCTGAAACCTGAAATCTGAAACCTTAGTCTGGCTTCTACTGCTCTTCAAACCTGATTTCCTGTATCACCAACTCATTCTTCATGGTTTTGGCTTATACGTGCGGTCACTCAACCCCTTCTGTCCCCTAAAGGGGATACCAGGGCAAAAATGCAGAACAGCTAACCACATCCAGGGCTGCTTCCCGCCCAAAGCCGCGGGACAAGCTCTCCTAAATTAGGATGAGAGTTAGATGCAATCAGCCAACAGCCAACCCCTTCTGTCCCCTAAAGGGGATACCAGGGCAAAAATGCAGAACAGCCAATCACCTCCAGGGCTGCTTCCCGCCCAAAGCCGTGGGACAAGCTCTCCTAAATTTGGAGGAGAGTTAGATGCAATCAGCCAACAGCTCAACCCCTTCCGTCCCCTCAAGGAGATACCAAAGCCTAATGCAAATTTGGTCGATTATGCGTGGCTTCGCCTTAACCTGAAACTTGAAACCTGAAATCTGAAACCTTAGTCTGGCTTCTACTGCTCTTCAAACCTGATTTCCTGTATCACCAACTCATTTTTCATGGTTTTGGCGTATACGTAGGTGCGGTAGTTGCCGGTGGCGGTGGTTAGTTTGCCTATAAAATATTTAGCGCCCTGGGGTGAGGTGCCATCGTGGTCAACCGTAAAGGTTTTGGCTTTGTGTTGCGCAAAAAAATTTTTTAAAACCATTTCAGCCTGACTTTTGCTGTACGAGGTGCCACCTGTTTTGATGGTAATTTCAACATTGCCTTCAAAATGTTTGGCAATAGCCGATGCATCGCCGCTTTTAAAGCCGGCAACAATATTGTCGAAACCCTGTGCGGAGGCAGCCATACTACATACAAAGCACAGCATGAATACCACAAAATGTACCTTGTTAGCCGCGTTTTTCATTTTAATAACCATGTTTTTGCCTAAATATCAATAATCATTCCAAAAATGGTTGTGTTCAGGTATTCATGTGCGCAGGTGTTCAGGTTTAACAGGGCATTTATTCCTTGAACACCTGAACACGTTATTAAGTGAACATGGGGATGACCATTTTCATGTGATGAAGATACCAAACTCCGTTATTTTTGACACCTATGAGCAAAAAAGTTATCCTCATCATTATGGACGGCTGGGGCCACGGCCCCGACCCAAAACGCAGCGCTATTGCACAGGCCCGCACGCCTTTTATTGATAGTTTATATAAAAATTACGCTAATACCGAATTATTAACCTTTGGTGAAGTGGTAGGTTTGCCCGAGGGGCAAATGGGAAACAGTGAGGTTGGGCACCTGAATATTGGGGCCGGACGCATTGTTTACCAGGAACTGGAACGTATTAACGTGGCTATAAAAAGGGGTGAACTGGCGAATAACCAAACCCTGCTGGCCGCTTTTGATTATTGCAAAGCCAACCATAAGCCCCTGCATTTAATGGGTTTGGTATCAAATGGCGGTGTGCACTCGCATATTAACCATGTTAAAGCATTGTGCGATATTGCTAAAACTAACGGGCTGGATTCGAATCAATTACACATCCATGCTTTTACTGATGGCAGAGATTGCGACCCCAAAAGCGGTCTTGGTTTTATTCAGGAACTGGAGGAGCACTGCGCAACATCGGTAGGGCGGGTTAACTCGGTTATTGGCCGGTATTACGCCATGGACCGCGATAACCGCTGGGAGCGTGTAAAACTGGCGTACGACATGCTGACCAAAGGTGAGGGCCGAAAGGTTGCTGACTTAGGTAAGGCTATACAGGAAAGCTATGATGCCGACGTTACCGATGAATTTATTAAACCGATTGTTACGCCCGATTTTGTACCGGTGCAGGATGGCGACGCTGTGCTATGCTTTAATTTTAGAACCGACCGTTGCCGCGAAATAACGAAGGTGCTTACCCAACAGGATTTTCCGGATTTTGGCATGCACAAACTGAATTTACATTATACCACCATGACCATGTACGACCATAGCTTTAATGGCGTGGCCAATATTTTTGGTTCGGATGATTTAAAAATGACACTGGGAGAGGTGCTTGCCCTGCAGGGCAGAACTCAACTGCGCGCTGCGGAGACAGAAAAATATCCTCATGTTACTTTCTTTTTTAGCGGTGGGCGCGAAAAAGAATTTACCGGCGAAAAACGGATTATGGAACCCTCGCCCAAAGTAGCTACTTACGACCTGCAACCTGAAATGAGCGCCGTGCCACTAACCGATAAAGTGGTAGCCGAAATTGAAGCCAACCAGCCCGATTTTGTTTGCCTTAACTTCGCCAATACAGATATGGTTGGACATACGGGTGTGTTTAGCGCTGCCATAAAAGCTGCCGAAACCGTGAATAATTGCGTGGAACGGGTAACCAATGAAGGATTGAAACACGACTACGCCATACTAATTACGGCCGACCACGGCAATGCCGATTACATGATTAACGATGACGGTAGCCCTAATACGGCCCATACCAAAAACCCGGTGCCGATATTTCTGGTTGATAAAACCCTTCACCCGGTGCTACGAACCGGTGGTAAATTGGGTGATATAGCCCCTACCATTTTAAAAATAATGGGTATTGAGCAGCCTAAAGAAATGGATGGAATAAGCTTATTTTAGGTTTTAACAAACAAATTGATTTTTTATCGGGGAATTTGAATATCTTTAGGCTTTATTAAGCCAAAAGTATGTGTGTTTATTTTTGTATACAATTAGTGAAAATTTTGATGTGGATGACCCAGATATTTTAGCCGATGTTAAGGTTGTGAAATCCAAAAAACCTTAGCATTCCTTAGCATTGCTTAACATTCCTTAGCATTTCTTAGCATGACTATCCATTTTTATGAACGTTTTGTGAGTGGCCTATTTATTGTTCAGCAAATTTTAACATACCGATACCCGGACGGATTCAAAACAGGTATCGATTTGGCGTAGGCCTTTGTTTTAAGGGAAATTGTTAATAAAACAAATTTCGGCTTAAGATATAATCAAAATTTATTATATTCATGTGCTTATTTTAACTTATACATAGCGGTGAATCAAGGTCTCAGATTTTACTTTTGCCTGTTTTTAATTGCAGCCGGAATAAACACCATGGCGCAGCATGCCGGCTATTCGCAAATAAGTATGCGGCCACCGGTGCTGGTAAATTTTAAAGCGCTGTCCGATTCGCAACTACTGCACCAGCCGGGCAGGGCAAAAATTTATATTGAGCAGGGAGAAGACAAATTTGAGCACTTTAAATATCAGCACCCTGCGGTAAAACCGGGGGGCAGGGTTACTCAAATTCCTGTAGGGCCAAATGCAAAGTCACTGGTCAATTCTTCCTCACCGGTGCTTTCGTTTGATGCCATACAGGATTATGGAGTTCTTATTCCACCCGATATACAAGGGGCCGTGGGAATTAATTACCTGATGGAAACGACCAACCAGGAATTTGATGTTTATAGCCGCAGTGGTGCTTTAGTAAACGCCGTTAGCCTGTATAATTTCTTTAGCGGCACCGGATATTTAGGGCATCTGTTCGACCCGCATATTTTGTATGATGCAGCACACGGGCGTTACATTATTTGTTGCGATGGCACCAATCAGGATGGAAACGGCGGCCTGTTTGTAGCAGTGTCGTTAACCGGCGACCCGACCGGTAACTGGTATGTATACGATTTTGATGCGGCGGGTAACGATACCGATTTTATTGATTATCCTGAAATGGGCTACAACAACAAATGGATAGTGCTTACCGCTAATAATTTCACCACCGATTCTACTGTGATTGCAGAGATATATGTGCTAAGAACCGACAGTCTTTATGCTGGCAACCTGGGCGCTGTAAAGGTTTTTACCGATACTAATTCATATTCGGTTGTGCCTGCTCAAACTTACGATACCTCACAACCGGGTGTTTACCTCGTTCAGGATGCCAACGGAAATGACAGTGGAAGCGGGTATATGAGGATAGGAAACATTACCGGACCGGTGGGGGCTCCGGTTTATAATCAGGGTAGCAACGTTGGTGTTAATCAACCATGGAGCGAAAACATTATTAAGGCGGTACAAGATGGAGGCGATAATACGATTGAAGATGGTGATACAAGGGTTATGAACGGGGTAACATTTTCGGGTGGTTCGCTATGGTTTACGCACAATGTTTTTTTGCCCGCCAATGCGCCTACGCACACCGGTGTTGACTGGTGGCAGGTTGACCCGGTTGGCTTAACCGTTCAACAGTTTGGTAGGGTGGAAGACCCTTCGGCCAATACATTTTACTACTATCCCAGTTTAGCGGTCAATGCAAAAAATGATATGGTGCTGGGTTACTGTATTTCTTCTACCACCTACTACCCGAGTTCAGCATACTCTTTCCGGTATGCTACCGACCCGGCCAATACCCTGCAAAATACTTACATCAACCGGTATGGTATGGCCAGCTACGATAAAACATTTGGCGGCGGCCGCAATCGGTGGGGCGATTTTACCGGAACAACTGTAGACCCGGTTGATAGTTCTTTCTGGAATTTTAATCAATACTCGGGCATTACCAATAGCTGGGCCACTGAAATTGCCCATATAGCCGATAGTTCGACCCACTGTAAAACCCATGCAGGTTTTGTTTATACCATCGGCCTAAGTTGTGGCGCTCCGTTTACGGTTAGCTTTACCAACCTTAGTACCTCAGCCACCCATAGTTATTGGGATTTTGGTGATGGCACAGTATCGAATGTTTTAAACCCAAGCCACACCTATGCCGGTGTGGGAGCCTACTCGGTTAACCTGGTAGCCAGTGACTCGGTTTGTGGTGCTGATTCCACTTATAAACCGAATATTATCCATATCAGCAACGATGACCCCGTAACTTTTACCAACCCACCGGTTTGCGCCGGTTCAACTACTTCGCTTTCAGCTGCAGGCCCCGGCGCCATATACTGGTATAATAGCTTAACCAGTAATACACCCATTGGTTATGGAACCTATTTTGTTACCCCGCCGGTGTATGATACCTCGGTATTTTATGCCCAATCGCAAATTCCCGGTCCGGAAACCAGTTGCGGTCCGGTTGACCATAATTTAGGACCGGGCAGTTACGTCAATACTACAAAACAGCATTTAGTGGTATTCGACTGCCACTATCCACAGAAGCTGCTGAGTGTTGACGTTTATGTGGCCGACAGCGCCTATTGCAATATTGTACTGCTAAGTCCCAACAACGATATTCTGGGCTCGGTAAATCCTTTTTTATTACCGGGGCTAAACACTGTTCAACTCAATTTTGATGTACCGGTTGACCATGATTTAAAATTAACCACTGTTGGCCAGGTAAATATGTATTACAATACCTCGGGCGCAGCTTATCCTTATTACTCTACCGATAGTACGCTGGTGCTTATACATTCCGACCAGGTTACCACTACCGATTACTTTTATTTTTATAACTGGAAAATACAAACCGCCTGCCTTTCGAACCGGGTGCCTGCTCCGGTTACACTTATAAATCCGAATACCAGTTTTGTTTACACCAATTTGACGGATAACGAGGTTGAATTTGAACCTGCCAATAATAACTCATCTAACTGTCACTGGCTGTTCGGTGATGGGGTGGTTTCCACGCAAATTAATCCTACCCATAAATATGTTGCGCCGGGCATTTACCTGGTTCAATTGATTGAACAGGTTGAGCAGTGTGCGGATACGATTCTTGAGCCGGTAGCAGTTGATACAGCGGCCACGCCAGCCGTAAACGAAGTGCAAAGCCTCTTTATTTTTCCGGACCCGGTTAATAACCAGCTTAATTTACAGGTGGGTGTAAAGCAAGGAGGAAACTGGACCTTGCTGGTGCGCGATTTACTTGGGCAAACACTAATTTCGAAAGACATTACGTTGAATGGCGGGGTGAACAGCCTGGCCTATGATGTATCGCTGTTACCTGCCGGGGCGTTTTATGTGAGCCTCCGAAATGGGAAAACAGTTGCTACCCGGCGATTTATAAAAGACAACTGAAAAGGCGATAATACCCGTAATTTAATACCTTAACAAAAAAATATTTTATGCTGAATCAAACATTAATAACCATTTTTCACAGAGATTTAAACAAGCTAAAAGAGGAGTTGAACGCGTACCATGACGAAGCTGCCCTGTGGAAAGTTGAAGCGGGAATTTCAAACTCTGCAGGTAATCTTGCGCTGCATTTAATTGGTAACCTGAACCATTTTATTGGCGCTACCCTGGGCAATACCGGTTATGTGCGCCAGCGCGAAAATGAGTTTGCATTTAAAAACGTTCCGCGGCATGAAATTATTCGCTCCATTGATGATACGATAAAAGTGGTGCAGGAAACTTTGGATAAAATAAGTGACGCAGATATGGATAACCCTTTTCCATTTAAACTTCCACTGGGTGATGGTTCAACCCGGTATATGCTGGTTCATTTAACCACACACTTAGGTTACCATTTAGGTCAGATTAATTATCACAGAAGACTCATCGGAAAATAACCATATGAAGAAGAGCAGATTTGGGAGAATAATACTATGGACTTTATTTGTTCTGATAGTGTTGCTGAATATAATATCGGCATTTCATGCCTATAAGTTTACCCACTTTAGCGATAAGCAAGTGGCAAGAGCAAATGAACACCAGTTGAAAGGCATGGATAAAATAAAAACGCTGTTTTTCGGCATTGATATGGCCAGACCCGTTGATTTTGCGATGCCGGCTCAGCACTACGAGACTGTACAAATTCAAAGCAATGTTAAGCTGGAAGCATGGAGCATAAAAACGGATAGCACGGCCAAAGGAACCGTAATTATATTTCATGGGTACCGTGCTTCTAAGTCTGCGATGGTTGACCGGTCGGATGAGTTTTTGAAAATGGGATATAATACCCTGCTTGTTGACTTTATGGGCTCGGGTGGCTCGGAAGGAATGGAAACAACCATTGGCTTTAAGGAAGCGGAAGAGGTAAAGGCCGCGTATGATTATGTGGCATCAAAAGGAGAGAAGCACATTTATCTTTTCGGAACCTCCATGGGTTCTGCTTCGATTATGAAGGCGATGAATGATTACCAGTTAAACGCAGCGGGGCTAATGCTTGAATGTCCGTTCGGTAGTATGTTTAAAACGGTAAGCGTTCGGGTAAAAATGATGGGGTTGCATACTTTCCCTACAGCCTATTTGCTGATGTTTTGGGGTGGTTTGGAAAACGGTTTCTGGGCATTTTCGCATAACCCCGAGGATTATGCCAAGTCAATAAAAGTGCCGGCCCTGTTAATGTGGGGAGAAGCCGATGAAAGAGTAAGCCGTGCTGAAACCGATAAGATTTTTGAGCATTTGCAAGGCGAAAAAACGCTGAAAACATTCCCGCTTTCAAAGCATGAAGATTACCTGCTGAAATATAAAGCTGACTGGGAGAATGTGGTAAGTAAGTTTTTGCAGGCCCATTGAAATTAGTGTTAGTTCTTTGACATACTGAAAGTTATAAATAGCGTATTAACAGAGTTGAGTTTCTGTTTTTGCCGGCGGTTTTTATCTGTAATCTTAGCAGTAACCTTAGTTACTAAAGCCTAAGCTTATGTTTGAATATGCTAAAATTAAGGCGGAGCTGGAGCAGATAAAATGCCCGGTTCATAGCAAGCGGCCACCGTTGTATTTGCCGATGGAAGAATGATTTTTGAAAGCGTTTGTTGCGAGGTTCACCGTAAGAAACTGGAAGAAGTTTTGCCGGATATTGAACAACAAAATGTGGCAGATATTCTGGAGGATGTTTATTAGTGCGCCATCCGCAGAGAAATTTCCTTCACGATAATAAATACGGCGGTTAGAAGAATAAACCAACCGAAGTATTTCTTTAATTTATCGTTGTGAATGCGCTCGGCAAGGTATTGCCCAATAAAAACGCCTGCAACGGAAAAGAAAGCGAATGTGGCAAAGAAAGCCCAATCGAGTTGAACATGCGAACGCATATCGCCCAGAAAACCGATAAATGAGTTGACAGCGACCAGCAGGAGTGAAGTGCCGATAGCTCTTTTAGTGTGAACATTGGCGAAATACATTAAAGCCGGAACCATTAAAAAACCACCGCCTGCACCAACCAGGCCTAAAAAAGAGCCTATTAAAACGGCAAAAAAAGCCAGTTCGAAGTGGTTGATTTTATGTTCTTTTTCTTCAGTGGGTGCAGGTCCGGAGGTAATCATTTTGTAAGCCGCCGCAAACATGACTATAGCCAGAATGATGAGGATGAAAAGGTTTTTATCAACGGCATAGGTACCAAACGTGAACATGACTTTAGGAAGGTTGGGCATTATCCACCTGCGCACTACATAAACGGCTATTACGGATGGAACACCATAATAGAGGGCAGCATTATAATCGACCAGTTTTTTGCGGATGTTTTGATAGGCCCCTGATAAAGCAGTGATACCGATGAGAATAAGTGAATAGCTGGTAGCCAACTGAGGCTCAATACCAAACAGGTAAACCAGCACAGGTATTGATAATAATGCGCCTCCGCCCCCTAAAAGGCCCAAGACAGTGCCGGTTAAGAGAGCGCCTAAATATCCAAGGATGTGTGTAATTTCCAAATCGTGAGTTTTATTTGACCCGATTAAATCGGGGCCAAGCTAAAAATTATCAATTATCTTTACCGTACGATTTTGAGTAGTTCCTAATAAAATCAATATGATGAAAACACAAATTAAATATTTTGGCGCGCTTATTTTGATTACGCTGGTTTCTTTTACTACTTTATCAGCAAAGGCTAAATCGGAGGTAGTGAACATTCAAACCTCCGCTGTTTGCGAATCTTGCAAGGCCAGGATTGAAAGGGCTTTGAAGAGTACGGATGGTGTTTTATCTGCTAATCTTAACCTTAGTGATAAAAAAATTAAGGTGAAATATAACAGTGACAAGATTACTGCTGAGCAGATAAGAACTGTAATTGCGAATACAGGCTATGATGCAGATAATGTGAAGAAAACACCTGAGGCTTTTAATGCCCTGCCTCATTGTTGCCAAA
>Ga0364894_10378_pt1 | contig 19100 bp, 16 predicted proteins | sample ExccelJu500001D4_FD_206942 | JGI IMG/M metagenome (GOLD analysis project Ga0364894, IMG submission 206942) | Enriched cells from Trout Bog Lake Hypolimnion, Wisconsin, USA - BchlTB.July16.5000.01.D4 | ecosystem: Environmental > Aquatic > Freshwater > Lake > Hypolimnion/Profundal zone | place: USA...
GGGTTTTCACCAAAATCACCGCAGGTATCCAATCTTTGCACACAATTTGCATCTAAGCCATATAAAATCGACCATGGGTTTGATTCGAGAAAATCAATAATACTCTTCATTGATCGATATCGAGGATTCGTTAACGGTTCATTATAAAACTGAATTGCTCTCTCAAAAGTCCAATCTAAAATTCCTGATAAATAAACTATATAAATTATCGATAATGAAATTATTATAAAAAAATATTTATATTGAAAAATCTTATTCTTTAAATTTAAATTATTATTGCCGCAGTTTTTAATAGCCCAAAAAAACCATACTAAGGTAAATAAAACGTGTGTAATGCTTTGAGTAATCATACCGCCTATTAATAAAATAGCACTTATTTGACATGACATTCTTAGACGACTTCTCATAATTACCAGAGTGCAAATATAAAAACTAAAAGCACCGGGCTCATCATATATTGCAGAAGGTCTTATTGTAAAAGTTTCTGAATTTGAAAAGGTACTTAAATAAAAATTATTATCCCTACCGTCTGCATTAACCAATGAAAATAATGAATGACCACCCATTAAATGATAAAGTACTCCAATAATAGATAATATTATAAATACTAAAAAAAGACTGGTAGCCCACTCAACCATCCTAATAGAACTATCATCCTCATTTTGAAAAATGCTGAATATAGTAATATTAAAAAATAATGAATACACCAAAGGCATTAAAGATGCATTAAGCAGCGATGAAATCGCAGATGTAATAAAAAAAATAAACATTGTTTGGTATAAAACTAGATGCTTTTTTATTTTTTTTATATTGAGAGAAAAAATTGTTAATAGAAACAGTAATAATAATATGTATACGCCACGTATCCCAAGATAGATAAATATAGGATTAATACATAAGAAACAAAGGATAAAGCTAAGAAATAATTGAGTTTTCTTAATCAATTTTTTTTAGCCCTGATTAATGCCTTTAAATTACTTAAAATTCCTCCGATTGCCCATATAGGATTTAGTGTTAAAAAAAATCTTCTAAACTGAGCGCCCGCAACCTCAATGTAGACTCGCCTCGATCGTCGAGCTTGACTAACTACAGGAATCCGATAGCCTAATAAAGGCTTGGACAAATTAGCAAAAACTATTTTTTCATCTTCTAATAATCTAAGCCAAAGATCATAATCCTCGCCATATTTACTAGCATAACCCCCCATTGATGCTATAACATTTCGCCGATAGATTACTGATGGGTGACAAATTGGATTCTGGAAATACAAGGAATTTCTAATTTCTTGATTAGCTGTAGGTAGATTAACAAGTTGAATTTTTGTGTCATTTTGATCTATTAAATAATAACTTGTCCCACATAAATCAACTTCAGTATTGGTATCTAAAAATTTTACTTGCTCTGAAATTCTTTCCGGATAAGCAATATCATCAGCATCCATAACTGCAATAAGAGGTGCCCTTGAAAGATGGAGACCGAGATTTCTGCTAAAAGTTACCCCTGAAATATTAGCTTTAATTACTGAAATTCTTGGGTCTGTTACAGTATTTTGGAATGCAGAAAATGATTCATCATTATTACCATTAAAAACAATAATAATCTCAAGATTTTTATAAGATTGGTCTTGTATAGACTTCAACGCACGATAAAAATAGGTATCTATTAAATTCGTACAGATAATTACTGAGACGCTTGGCACTATCTCATTCACTGTTCGCACACCCCTCTGCGCTAGCTAGCACACTCATAAGGCAATCCAATCTCTTGGGCATATCCAGCTATTATTCTCGTTTGCAAGCCATTTTTTTGGTCGAATAATAATTTTTTCTCTGTCTGGATTTAGCCATGCAGACCACCAACTAAAACTGCTATTCGCAATAATTTGATGGTTTGTTAACGACATTAACCTAAGGTCCTGAAAGGCATTATGAGAAGAATTATGACCCACAAAAATAGCTGGGTAATTCAGATGTAAATTGTCTTTCGCCCAATCAAGGTCATCGGAAAATATAAAAAAAACCGGATCAATAATCGTGTTCGCAAAATATTCTACAGCTTGCTTGTAGTAATCTAATCCACATAACCCATGATGATTATAGGCCGAACTCAACCCAACGTAATCCCCTCTTCTTATATGAAGACTTACAGATTTACAACTTTGGATTTTCTGCACAACACCAATGTCCTCTTGACTCATTGGTAGTTTCGGCTGAAGCTCGGCCCTCAATACATCATTTACACCAAAAAAATATCTTTCCGATTGCCAATATCCATCCAAAAAAACATTATTAGGAAGATTTAGGGCTTCGGTATTGAATTGATTAATATTTTCCCGAATGTAAAAAAATTTGCCGGGAAGGTGTACATATCTACGAGCAAACCTTATAAACCCACTACTATAAAACCATAAACTCATTCTTTCGACATCAGTCGTTCTTCTAGCAACAATTGGGTATCGATCTAACTCATAAGTCCTTGGAGTGACACCATGAGGTGTTTTTACATAAAAAGAGTCTTCAAGCAATAGGCTTGTTTTATGCTGGATGGCCAATCTCCTGCCTATTGCATACTGGAAAAGCTGATTACCAAGCCCTCCAGACAATTTAACTATTATCATTTTTGGGAGAATTAGTTAATTTTTTGGAAGTGGTAGCAACCACAGGCATATTTTTGATGACTAACAAGTTCATCGGTTGGCCAATCAACTAAACCCCCATCCCTTGGGTTTTCAGGTATTAAGGAAAAATCAATTAAAGTGAAATTCTCAAACATAGCAAGGACTTGCTTGTGACCATATACCCGATGCGCATTAAACGCAATATAAGGCTTAGAGGCAAGGGGGACCACAAACAAAAGACTGCCGCCTACCGCGATAACCCTCTTTAGCTCCGCTATTGCCTTAATATCACCATCATAATCAATAGGATCTCCATACCGACCTAAGCCTATATGCTCAACAACATGCATGCAAGATAAAGATTCTATTGAGCTACTTTCAAATGGCAAATTCAAAATGTCTACTGCCTCCTCATCAACACCGCTTAATTTGAGATTTGCTGGACGATAGTCTAAGAATTTAATGTTAATAAAAGCAGAGACGGTACCAATAAAAAATAAACTACTAGAAATATCTGTATGTATTGCGGGTCTTAATCTGGCGAGAATCCGTGCAGCCCAGGCTGTATGAAATACATAATGCCTATCAAATCCGGTAGTTGTTGTTGCATCTACAAGGCACGGCTTTACATTTCTTAAGCGGATTTCAAAACGACTTTTTTTCTTATTTTCGGACCTTAAAAAAATGTATTGAGGTACTATTTGGATGAGTTTTTGAATAGCACCAAAAATTCGCAAAAAGATTTTACGGATTAGAGTATTACTTATCATAATTTGTCAGTCTTTTTATATGTTTTGCATATTAGAGTGCGAACATCTTGACCATGTAATTTTGGTATATCCCAGTATTTATGCAATACTCTTGCCCGCCATCGAATTAAAAAGAAATATAAAATTCGATTCTTGAATTTGATTAATTTTGCCTCCCCAGAAGTGGAAACTAAGTTCTTTCTGGCCATTTTTTTTTCTGATTTATAAGATTCCCTGTTTTTAATTGAGCGCTGACCATCATGACGTCTAAATGCGCTAAAAGTAACTGGAACATACTCAGATTTTCCTGCAACGGAAAATTTTGCAAAGAGGTCATAATCAGCAGCATCCTTAAGGGAGATATCAATTCCACCAACGGATCGATAAATATCTCTTGTCCAAAAACACGCATCCTGCAAAGGAGTCCAATCGCCATAGATCATTGCCTTCCGCAGATCTCGGCAGTACCCACTAGAAAAATTTACTACGCGATTGGAATCATCTATGTATAAATCATCACCAAAAATCATATCCGCCCCAGTTTCATCGAGACAATTCTCTGCTTTATTTAAGGCACCCCTCAAAAATAAATCACCGCTATTTATCCAACATAAGAATTTTCCCCCTCCAAGCGAGAAACCCTTAGAAATAGCATCTGCATATCCACGATCTTTCTCGCTAACCCACCCAGTAATTGCGCCTTCATAACGCTTAATAATTTGCAAACTATGATCGGTTGAGCCTCCATCTACAACAAAATACTCATCATCAGGTCCAAGGTTACAGAGAACAGATTGGATTGTCTCTTCCAAATACAAACCCATGTTGTAATTTGCAGTTACTACCGTAAATCTTTTGATTGCATTAGGATTATTTGGCAAGAGATTCACCCGCACCTTTAAAAGAATTAATTACTTGCTCATATAATGCCTCGTACTGAGCTGCGATTTTTCGATAAGAGAAATGATCTACAGCCATATCTCTGGCCGCTTTACCCAACCGTGATTGTCGCGCCTGGTCTTCGAGAATCCAGCTTATTCCTTTGGCTAAATCTTCTATATCAAATGGTTTTGCTAACCAACCATTTTTTTCATGCGTAATAATGTCGGATAACCCGCAAGTATCAAAAGCGGCAATTGGCGTTCCACAGGCTGCGGCCTCAACCCCTGTATTAGGGAAATTATCAACGCGAGAGGGAATCACGAGAACATCAGCCGCACAATAGAGCAACCTTAAGCTAATTTCATCATATAGGTGCCCATAATATGTTGTTGGAAATCCGAGATCTGGAGAATCAGGTTGCTTATTCTGTCCAAAAATTAGAATTTCAAGATTCACTAGCCTCTCTTTTAGGCTAAGTAAAGCGCCTTGAAGCAAATCAAAACCTTTATAGCCAACCTGGCCGCCCCCAATTGCACCAAATAAAACAATATTAGATGTGACTGATAAGCCCAATATTTGTCTGGCCTGATTTTTTTCAATAGGGCTCCAAAGATCAGTATTTATTGGATTTGGGATCGTTGTTACCGACCACTTATTCATTAGCTCACTATTTCTTACGCAGTCAGCAAGCCATCTACTGGGGGTAACTATTTGTATTGGCAATTTCCATGCCTCAAATTTTCTTTTCCAGGTCCAGCGATCGAGATCTAACCCGCATATGATTTTATCCTTATTATTGTTCTTATAACCAGTCTTCCAGTCCTCATTAGACGCAACATGTTCTGAGCCACAAAAGGCCCACATATCATGAAGCGTCCATACTATTGGCTTACGAATTCGCCCTATGTCTTCAATTGACATCATTTCCGAACATACCCAATGTAGATGAGCGATGTCGTCATTGGAAGAGTTTATTAATTGTGGCCACCTAGATGGGAAAATTGATGTAGATAAGCCCTGCTTTTTTCCAGAGAAAAAATTTTCGAACTTTTTAGCAGCATGGGGGCGAAAAATTGTACCAAGCTTGAACATTGAATCGGTTGGACATAAGGTTGACGAATCTCCCTCTACATTCTTCACAACCCACATTCTTGAATCCACGCCCACACTCAAAAGCGCTTGATGAATTCGCCTAGAAGCACGAGCGGCACCGCCAATGCTATCACTGTAATTAAGGTGGGCTATTCTCACCCTCCCTTTATCTTTGCTCATTTAGCATCCTGCATTATTACCTGAAATGTTGAGTGACTTTTGATCTAAAAAAGGTTAAGTAAGGAAATAAAACCGCTACCAAATACGAGATTATGGATGCCCAAATTAAACCCATCAATCCGTAATTAAGAGACCAGAAATATTTTAAAGAGCCCGCAATCATGCACAGAAAAATCACTGTAAAAATTTGACTTTTAATTTCTCCAACGCCATTTAAAAACATCGCAAATGAATTACCAACCGCCATTAGCAAGATCAACAAGCCATAACTCCAAACTAATTTCTGCGTGATAGTTACCTCCCCTTTCATCCAATGGCTAAAAATAATAGGCGCAAGAAAGGACAGGCACACAACACCTACTAGCCCACCCAAAAAAGTCCAATAAATAGTTTTTTGTAAAGTATTTTTGATAAATAAATTATCCCCCCTAGATTTTGCATCTGCAAATGCAGCCCATAGGGGTGCATTAAGAATTGCCAAAGGCACAAATACAAACTGGAAGAGTCTTTGAATGAGCGCCAACTTAGCAACGCTTGTAGCCCCGGCAGTAGAAGCCAATATCAAAGAATCGACACTCCAAATAAATAAACCACCTATCTGCAAAATTAAAAATAACCCACCAGCACTAACAAGTTGGATTGATTCTTTGACAATTTTTTTTTCTCGAATAATCCAAGGGTTACATAGTTTTTTTCTAAATAACGAAAAGAGCATTACTAGCGGGAAAAAGGTTTGTATGCCAAATGTAGCCACTAGCAAGTCAGGCACACCCGCATGCTGGACCGCTAAATAATAAACAGCTATTAAAGAAATAATCGACCCAACTCCGCGAATCAAATGTGCCTTCCAAGCAATTTGAAGTCCTTGATAAATTTTTTGCAACGAATTTAATGGGATGCTGGCTAGGAAAATTACTATGAATACAATCATAGTATCCCGTAGCTCCGGCAAATTTTTAGAATTTTCTAACTTGATTACCAACTCCCATGGAATATAGTTAATCAATGGAAAAACCAATACCCCAATTATGATTGCCAACAGTGTTAATACAAAAAGTCCATGGGTAATAACAAAGACTAAATTATGTTTTTCTTCGCTGGTATTAGCGTGTACCACTCTATTAACTAATCCATTGCCAATACCAAGATCAAAAAAAGACAATAAGCCAGATATGCTGGCAATGGTCATCCAGACACCAAAACGCTCCTCTCCAAGATATGAAATTGTAAGAGGCACCGTAATCAGCACGGTAATCATGGAAAGTCCTGTACTGAAAACATTTGCGACCGTTGCTAATAATGCAAGTCGATATCTCTCGTCCCTTTTGCCCAAGTCATCACTTGTATCAAATGGGGTAAATCTAATATACCTAAAAATTTTTCTTATATTGCGCAAAATTAGTTATAAAAGTATTTATCTTATTTACTTGGATTGGAGGAAAACTTGAGCGTACTAGAGCACATAACTTCTAATGTACGTGAGGCCCTCCAATTTAAATCGCTATAAGCTTTTTGAACATCAGCGTAGCATGAAGCTACATCGCCATTTCTTTTCGAAGTAACTTTAAAAGGTATAGCTTTGCCGCTGATACTATGGAAAGCGTCTTTCATTTCAAAAACGCTAATACCGACCCCGGTCCCTAGATTAAAAAAGTCTATTGCACGATCAGTCTTTTCAAAAGATTCTAGTGCAGCTAAATGCCCTTCAGCCAGGTCCATTACATGGATATAGTCCCTCACACCTGTTCCATCTTTGGTAGGGTAGTCACTTCCATAAATATTTAATGCCGGCAATTTTCCCATTGCAACCTGAGCAAGATAAGGCATAAGATTATTTGGAAGGCCATTAGGATCCTCTCCAATCAATCCAGAATTATGCGCTCCTACAGGATTGAAATATCGTAAACATATGATTTTCCAACCCACGTCAGAGTAAGCGACATCTTTTAGGATTTCCTCAATATGAAGTTTAGTTCTCCCATATGGATTCGTTGCACTGGTTGGATGATTCTCATCAATAGGCAAATACTGCGGATTGCCATACACTGTTGCACTAGAGCTAAATACCAATGTTTTTACATTGGTTACTTTCATCGCCTCAAGCAAGCTAATTGTTCCCTGTACGTTATTGGCGTAATACTGAATTGGTTTTTCAACCGATTCACCCACTGCTTTTAAACCAGCAAAATGGATGACAGCATCAATTTCATAGTCTTGCAGTATTTGTGTAACAAGAGCTGTATCGCGAATATCACCCTCAACACAGGGTAATACCTTGCCTAAAATCTTTTGTAAGCGCTCTAAAACGGTTTTTCGACTATTGCAAAAGTTATCTAAAATCACCACTTCATGGCCATTCTCAGATAACACTACTGCAGTATGGCTACCAATATACCCAGCACCACCGGTTAACAAAATCTTCATAAGGCTAGCCTTTAGCAGTGAATATTAATCATTGGAAGGCACCAACATATCGGCATAAGCCAGTTTCAAGCCATCTTCCAAGGGCACCTGCGCATGCCACCCCAATCGATTCAACCTTCCCGAGTCCATCCACTTTCTAGGAGTGCCATCAGGCTTGCTGGGATCAAAAGCAATCTTGCCTTGATACCCGGTGGCTTTTGCTACGGCATTTGCTAATTCAGCAATAGTGACATCGGATCCATAGCCTACATTGATATGACTTTGCATGGGTTCTGTTTGACTATCGTATGTTACCTTGTCCAATTGCATGACAAAGACCGATGCGGCGGCCATATCGTCTACATATAAGAACTCTCTTCTTGGCGTGCCTGTTCCCCAAATGACTACCTCAGGGGCATTAGCTACCTTAGCCTCATGAAAGCGCCTAATGAGCGCAGGAATGACATGGCTATTTTCTGGGTGGTAGTTATCGCCTGGACCATAGAGGTTAGTGGGCATCACTGAGCGGTAATCGATGCCATGGCTTTGCCCATATTGGCGGTTATAGCTCTCACACATTTTGATGCCAGCAATTTTGGCAATGGCATAAGGCTCATTAGTGGGCTCTAACTTGCCTGTTAAGAGAGCATCTTCACTCATAGGCTGCGGAGCGAGTTTGGGATAAATACAGCTCGATCCCAAAAAGAGGAGTTTCTTAACACCACTCACAAAGGCTTGATGAATGACATTGTTTTGCAACATCAAGTTCTCATAGATAAACTGGCCAGGATAGGTATTGTTGGCATGGATGCCCCCTACTTTTGCAGCAGCCAGGTAGACTTGATCCGGATTTTCTGTTTTGAAGAATGATTCAACAGCAGCTTGATTGGTTAAATCGAGCTCGGCATGCGTTCTTGTAACAATGTTGGTGTAGCCCTGTGCCTGTAAATGACGCACAATGCTTGACCCCACCATACCCCGATGGCCAGCAACATAGATCTTTTGGTTTAAATCATTACTCACTAGGTAGCTTTTCTGAACTTTTATTTTTCTTAATATTCTTTTAGTTTTCTTGATTTAATTCTCTTTACCCACTGCCACACTATGACCATGCTTTAACAACAAAGCATGTTGCTTGGCTTTATCTAAGTCGTTCGCTACCATCTCGACGATCATTTGATCTAGCGTGATTTCTGGAACCCAACCGAGTTTTTCTTTGGCTTTTGTGGGATCACCCAAGAGAGTCTCTACTTCTGTAGGACGGTAGTAACGTGGATCGATTTGCACAATCACATCGCCTACCTTTAAGGCTGGGGCTTTATCGCCTTCGATTGAGGCCACGATGGCCTTCTCGTTTTCAGCAGTTCCCTCAAACTTGAGGGTGATACCCAATTGCTTCGCGCTGCGGATGATAAATTCCCGTACAGTGAACTGCACACCAGTAGCAATCACAAAATCTTCTGGCTTGTCTTGTTGGAGCATGAGCCACTGCATGCGCACATAGTCTTTAGCGTGACCCCAGTCACGTAGGGCATCGATATTACCCATAAAGAGGCACTTCTCAAGACCTTGGGCGATATTGGCGAGGCCTCTAGTCACTTTTCTGGTGACAAAGGTCTCACCACGGCGTTTGGACTCGTGGTTAAAGAGAATGCCATTGCAGGCATAAATGCCATAGGCTTCACGGTAGTTCACGGTGATCCAGTAGGCATACATCTTGGCTACAGCGTATGGGCTTCTGGGGTAGAACGGGGTAGTTTCCTTTTGAGGGATTTCTTGTACTAGGCCATAGAGCTCAGAAGTCGAGGCTTGGTAAAAGCGGGTTTTCTTCTCCAGACCCAAAATACGAATGGCTTCAAGCATTCTCAAGGGGCCAATGGCATCGACATCAGCGGTGTACTCAGGAGACTCAAAAGAGACGGCGACGTGGGACTGCGCACCTAAGTTGTAAATTTCATCAGGTTGGCACTCTTGAATAATGCGAACCAAGTTACTGGTATCGGTTAAATCACCGTAATGCAAAATCAAATCGGGGTGATTGATGTGGGGATCTTGATAGATGTGATCAATGCGCTCGGTATTAAAGGAGGAGGCGCGGCGTTTAATGCCGTGAACGATATAGCCTTTTTCTAATAAGAACTCAGCTAGGTAAGAGCCATCTTGGCCAGTGATGCCGGTGATGAGGGCAATTTTTTGTTGGGCCATATATTTTTATAGAACTACAAACTTTGTTTATTTAATACTCAATCGAGCATCAAGCCCGCTAACGCCCGATCCCGGACCTCAGCTTGCCATGAATTGCCAACTGACTGGATTACCCGATTCACTTGGCAGCCCCGCTTTTGACTGTTTGCCACACTCTTTGACCTAGCAGCACTAGGAGCATTAAGAAAAATGCGGCAAACAGACCGGCTACCGTGGTTTTGAGCATGCCTTTTTTACTGGCTGTTGGCGCGGTGTTGGCTACAAGGCCTTTGGTAAAGTGCGCCTGATTTGCTAAAAGCTGCGCACGCAGACTATCTAAATAGGCTTGGGCCTTAATGTCGTCAGGTTTAGTTTGGGCCGAGAGTTGAGCCTGCACATCCAAGAGTTTTTGGGTGAGATCCAAGCCATCAAAGTTGCCATTAACTAAGGGAGTCGCTTTTTCTAAAAAGGCTTTGAGGATCGCTAATTGGGCAGCACTATCGTTTAGGCGCTCTAGAGTCTCTTTATTGTTGTTGATCTCGGTGTTGGCGGCAATGATTTGGGTGCTAATGGGTAAGTACTTAGCACCTGAGTCCTTGGGATCAATGGCTTGGGTGCTGGACTTTTGATCGTTTGGAAAGCGTTTTAATAAAACCTCCAGGTTGGCTAGGCGCTTGGCTTGGTATTGCAGCTCGATTTGGGTGTCATTGATTTTCTTTTGCAAGTCAGTATCAGCGCTAATGACTTGACTCTCCATACCATTGATCATCGAGCGAATGGCAAGGTAAGCGCCGCCTTTGAGCAAGAAGCTAGCGGAAGTGCGCGTATTATCGATTGCTAGCTCCCGGGTGCGTGCGCTACCTAGAATATTCAGACTGAGCACTGATGTGCCCGCAGCTTCGAGGCCTGCTGTAGAGGCTAAGTCCTTGGAGTCCGCTTTAGTGAGGGCATAGCTAGGGGTAACATTTTTTTGCCACCAGGCTTCATCGCTCATCTGACGGTATAGGGAAATTTTTTCCTGGGGGACTTTATCCTCTTCCAGCATTTGGTCAGCCAGGTTCGGTAAGGTTTTTTTCAGTGCGCGCCATGACACTAGGCTCACCCCGCCATTGTTATCGAGCACCAACTCGGCTTGGTAGCTGCCTAAGAAAAACCAACCTGCCAGGCCCAGAGCTGCGCCGACGATTGCGGCAATGACTAGTTTTTTCCAGGCGCTTTGCAGGAAATTGACAATATCGAGCAGGGAGATTTCGGCATCTGAATTGATATCTTGTAACTGCATGAAAAAATCCCTTAGAGTGGAAATGAGTCAATTAAATTAATAGCTCTAATTATAAGTATTAATTTCTTCAATCCCAAAAATAAACAAAAAAAATAACCCATCAATTCAAGGGTCTGATGAGCCCAAAATCGGCGGTATTACCTATCCAATTAGGAAAAATTCAGATCGTCCTTAATATATCGATTTATATTTCATCCCCTAAGTAAAAATGAGGGTTAAGGATTGACCTTCCAACCTTAAAACAAGCTATTGGCTATATCGACCAATCTCATAAGGATCGATGACGCTATGCAAAATGAGCGCCCCCAAATTTTTCAGGGCATTCATATTGAAGATTATTTAATCTGTAGAACCCGGGTTAATTTTCTCATTAAATACATCGATCGGCACATGTATTTTGACTTGGGGTTCGGTTGATATGCTCTTTTACCCGTTGATATCTAAAATCAAATCGCAAATTAATTCTTGGTCTATCTTTGTAAGCCCCGGATAAATTGGCAAGCAAAGCACCTGCTCTGCAGCCTTAGTAGCATTTGGTAAGTTTTCTATATTTGCTGAAGGCAAATTAGAATACATTGGAAATTGACTAATCAGTGGATAAAAATAACGCCTTGCATAAATATCTTTATCTTTAAGCTGTTGATATAGGCCATCCCGAGAGAGTGGGAAATTTTCATTAACAAGAATCGGAAAATAAGAGTAATTTTGAGTCGATGATCCAGCAGCGTCAAGGAAAGTGATACCTTCAATACCACTGAGCTTTTCTCTATAAAAGGAATCAATTTCTTTTCGCTCTGCAATGGCGTAATCTACATGATTCAGTTGCACCAAGCCAAAAGCAGCATTGATCTCACTCATCTTTCCATTAATACCCGCAGTGGTAACGGTAACTTCATCCACAAATCCAAAATTCTTTAACTGATCAATACGCTGCTTTGTTGTAGCGTCTGGACTAATGATCGCTCCGCCCTCAAAGGTGTTAAATACTTTTGTTGCATGAAAACTCAAAATGGATAAATCACCATGCTTTAATAAGCTACCACAATGACAACGCACACCAAATGCATGGGCAGCGTCATAAATTACTTTTAAGTCATGCTTTTTAGCAATCGCATCTATTGCATCTACATCACATGGATTGCCATAACAATGTACGGGCATGATTGCCGTAGTTTCTGGGGTAATAGCTGCTTCAATTTTTGAGGGGTCTAAGTTTAAGGTATCGGGATCAATATCAATAAATACCGGCTTGATGTTATTCCATAGCAAGGAATGAGCAGTGGCAACAAATGAATAAGGCGTAGTAATTACTTCACCTGTAATTTCTAATGCTTGCAATGCCGTAATGAGCGCAATTGTGCCATTTGAAAATAAGGATAAATGTTGAACACCCAGATATTTACAAAGTGCATTCTCTAGCTCTTGATGAAATTGCCCCCCATTGGTGAGCACACCACTTGCCCATATTTTCTCTAAATAAGGATAGTATTCTTCCAAAGGGGGTAAGAATGGTTTAGTAACATATATGTTTTGCATTTTGATTATTGATCTCTAGGATTCAACTTTAAGAATCGCATTACATTTGGACGCCCTTCAGAACAGATGAGATACCGATTATCGTCAGTAAAATCGTTTAACTGAGTAAATTGAGTTAAATCACGGGCAGCAGGTTGAACGGTTTCAATTGAAAAATACCTACTAGCCGTTAAAAGTAACTTAAAATACTTTTCCTCGAATTCATCAACCCAGTTATGAATTTCAATCAAAATATACGCATGCTGAAAAGTCCTCAGAAATTCTTCGTTAAGAACCTCAAATTCACCACCCTCAATATCTACTAGCACTACAGAATTATCGATAACATCTTGAGATAATTTTTTTGCCAACGTTTCGTCGGCCGCACCAAAAACATGCACCCTTTCAGAGACAGCATTGAGATCAGCATTTTTTTTGATAGTTTTTTGACCTTTCTCACTAATTTCAAAACAGTAAGAATGTTTATAGAAACCGCTCTTTACCAGGCCAATTCCATAATATCCGTCAGCTGCGCCTATATCGATGAAATTAGGGTTTTTGGTGAGGGGCTCAGAAACTAAAACGTCGAGCAATTCCCGCTCATACAAACCAAGAAGCATCGATGCTTTATCGGGAGCGCCCCACCAAGCATCATCAGATAACCTCAAACCCTTCAGTGGTCCATAAGCCACTACACCACCCATCATTTCGAATACTTCCTTGGAAACCCTTAACCTTCTTTCATATATGGTCTCCTTTCTCCAGGCCTCTCTTTGCTCCATAGGGGTATTTTTTGATCGCTTTAGAGCGCCATAGAAAAATTCCTCCTCTTGCTTCAAAAAGTTCGCCAGTTCCAGCGATATGTTGCTTTGAGGCTTTATAAATTTATCAAACATTCAAAAATCCATTCTTAAGGGTATTACATAGACTATTTAATAATCTTTATTTCATAAAAATTAGCTATCACTCTAATGCAAGCTTAACCTCGAAGGGTCTGAACCCTTGATAATTTGTACAAATTTTCTGTCACTGTTTCCATTGTGCGTCTTGCTAAATGCTCAATGAAAAAAATTCCCGCCCTGTCCATAGGTGCCGCGCGCAATAATTCACCTACTTTTTTTATCGGCACATAACTTACTTTTGCATCTTTGATATCAATTTCAGCCGCAGCAAAAATTACATCAGAATTACAACTTAAAGTATGGCGAGAAAAATTTTTATGACTTACTTTAGTTTCCACATCTGGTGAAAGGTTAATAAAAGCACTCACATAGAGAGATGCGTAGTTAATACCGGTTGATTTCTGAATGAGCAGGCTATATAAATCACCTGGACACCTGCGGCAACTTTCAACCAAATATACCCGTTTACCATCCGAAATAAATTGAGTATGAAGCAAACCATCCGCCAGATTTAGATCTTTTGCAAAGGTTTCAAGCCAGATACGCATTTGCTTTTTAACGCCAACACCAAGCTTAGTAGAGACATATGAACTATTAACTTGATATGGATGAATAGTGCAGTATTCATTCACAAAAAAATCTGTTGTTATTTTTCCAGACTTCAAAAAAGCGGAATGGCTATATAGCTGCCCCTCTACAAATTCCTCGAGCAAAAATTCGCTCCCTAGTTCCGAGAACTTCCCACAATCAATAAATCGCTTTAACTCTACATATTTATCAAATCTTAGAATCCCTCTGCCACTAAATGAGGCCATTGGCTTCAATAGTGCCGGAAATTTCATTTGTTTGAAATTTGCAATTTCAGTCTCATGATTTGGAATGGGATAACCTTTTTCTTTCCCCAACTTGCGATACTCGTTTTTTTGATTAATAACCTTGACTGCCCGCACATCATCATAGCCCGGCAATCCTAGTTGCTTTGCAACCCAAGCACAGGAAATATAGGAAATGTCTGTGCAACCAGGCACTAAATAATCAAAATTATTTTCTTTAAATTTTTTAAGTAATTTACTTTTATTGGAATAATCAAAAATATAAGATTCATCCGCCAGAACATGACAAGGATCTGCATCCCTAGATCCACATACCGCTACACGAAGACCTTTTTCCTTTAATGCCTCCAAAAGTGGGATTGCACTAAAGCTGGCATCACATAAGAGTACAGATTTTTTAATTGTTTTCTTGATCATTTTTTCTGCAATCAATCTGACTTTTTAGTGGATTGAGATTTCTCTTACCTGCTCAGCAGATTGGAATATTGCTTCAATTACTTTCAAGTTCTGCAAACCATCAAAAGCGGTTACTTTGGGCTTCTCAAGCCCCTTAATGACATGGATGAAATGATTTAACTGACCCGCCAATGGATCTTGGCGTTCATAACTTATCTGCGCTTCCAGGAGGGGCTTCCACCAGGATCTTTCCCCCTCTTTTTCAAAGTATTTAAGACGCATAGAAGGGATTGCCAAAGAACCATTAGTACCGCTAACCACATAACAATCTTCATCACGATAATTTGGGTAACTTAAATTTTCACCCGCGGTTAGCTCCCAACTTTTTGCAGAGGATGCCGTATCCGATAGCGCAAAAGTACCAAGGGCCCCACTTTCAAAGCGAAAATTAATGACCACGGTATCTTCCACAAGAAATTTACGTCTATTATTTGACGTCATTGCCTGAACGGATGAGATCTCTCCACAAAGGGCTCTCAAGTTTCCTATTTCATGGATTAAGTTGATTAATATTGGCCCCCCGCCAGGCTGCGTTCTCCAGGGTCCATCCAGAAAATATTGATCTGGCTTAAAGAATAAGGCGCTTCCCATAACCACCACAATCTGACCCAGTCGACCCTCCTGGATAATTTTTTGAGCAACTCGAATAATTGGGCTATATGCGCGATGGTGCCCCACAAGAACCGGACATTTATTTTTCTCAATTAATTCCATCAAAACCAATCCTTCGATATAAGAATCAGCAATTGGCTTTTCTATCAAAACTGGAACATTTCTAACAATACATTCACGAGCCTGCTCCACATGAAATATATTTGGTGAAGAAATGATAACCCCATCCAAAGTAAGTGATTCGAACATTGAATTTAGAGTTTCAAAAAGTGGGACATTTAGCAGTCTACCAATTTCAACATTTTCATCAGTTTTAGGGGCAACGATACAAATAAGTTCGCACTCTGGATTTTGAAGGATAAGTTCAATGTGCTTTTTACCTATTAATCCAGGACCAACGACTGCCAATCTCAATTTATTCATGTCCCCCCCTCTCTTAGTCTAGATGCTATGGGAGGAAGTAAAAATTGATCCCAGTCTATACCAGGTGATAACAAATTCACCATACAGTGAGTTGCAAGAGAGGGAATGGGGCTCAATAAAAGACGTTCTTTTTTCGCCAATTCATCAAAGACTTGATGATCCATTCGGTCAGAGCTCAATATTTCTAAATCTTCATTAAACTTTGCAACAGACACTATAAATGAATAGCATGTACTTGGGATGCTGCGCCAATGCCTATCTCCAGCTACGTAAATTTTAGATTGCAGATTGACATGGGACTCATGAAAACCTTTTCTATAGGGATATTTATCCGGATGATCATATAAAGAAATATAGTCAACCGGAATATCACTGGACATTAATTGATTCAAATGCCGAACCCAGCTATAGTCATGAAGATAATCATTTTCCAAGATATAAACATAATCGTTTAGAGAATAATTCATATTTCTAACTTTATTGAGAAGATGTAGGCCGGCCAATCTTTGTGATCCACCCTTAAATATCTCCAACTTGAATTTAAAATTATTCCCACCGAAATTACACGCGCCATCTCGGTAATACCTGCTTATAAAATTTTCTTCGTAAGACTCAGGTGTGCCATCAAATAAAACAGTCAAATCAACATCGAGCTCAAGATTTTTTTGATCGAGAGAACGCAATAAATTGATGAAACAAATTTCATGAGAAAACCAATCGGGTCTATTTTTTCCAACTCCAGAGTGGATGTGCTTATAAAAAATATGCAATTTTTTTCTGGGCCTTAAAAAATTCAGAATATTTTTCATATGCATAAATTTAGATGTACCCTGCTAGCTGCGACCATAGGTATCTTCGAATCGCACAATATCGTCTTCGCCAAGATAACTACCCGACTGAACTTCAATAATCTCAAGCGGAGTATTGCCGGGGTTAGCTAAGCGATGTGTTTGTCCTTGCGGAATATACGTACTCTGGTTTTCAGTGAGTAGGATGACTTGATCGCCATTGGTAATTTGTGCAGTACCTTTGACCACAATCCAATGCTCGGCTCTGTGGTGGTGCATTTGTAATGAAAGACTGGCTCCTGGTTTGACCTGAATGCGCTTGACCTTAAAACGCTCTCCCTCATCTACACTGTCATACCAACCCCAAGGTCTGGCAACTTTGCGATGCAGGTTCTTCTCTTCGCGCTTTTGAGACTCTAACTGGTTGACGATATGTTTCACATCTTGGCTGTTTTTACGATCAGCGACTAATACGGCATCAGGAGTTTCGACAATGATGAGGTTTTCTACACCTACTACGCTGACTAAGCGGGTGCTGGCATGAATCAATGAATTTTTGGAGCTGGTTATCAGGGTATCGCCACTGGTGACGTTGCCATCTGGATCTTGCTTGCCCACTTGCCATACGGCATCCCAAGCACCTAAGTCATTCCAACCAGCATCGAGCTCAACCATCATGATGGGGTATTTTGATCCTGGGCACTTTTCAATCACGGCGTAATCAATCGACTCACTGGGAACAGTCTTGAAAATATCTTTGTCAGGTCGCACAAAAGTAGCTTGATCTGATTGATCTGTAGTCCTTGCAACCCAGGCTGTTTCGGTAGCACCAAAAATATCAGGGCGGAATTCTTTCAAGGCGGCTAGCCAAGTACTGGCTCGCATCACGAACATGCCACCATTCCATAGGTAGCCGCCATCCCTCACATAAGCTTGGGCAGTTGCACTATCTGGCTTTTCAACAAACTGCTCGACAACATATTCCTGATTTGCACCCTGAATCGCGCCACGTTTAATGTAGCCATATCCGGTTTCAGGGAATGTTGGAGTGACCCCAAGAATAGCAATAGTTTGCATCTTTTCATCAGCCTGAACCACTGCTACGCAATCTTGCAGGGCTTTGATAAATGCAGCCGTATTTTGAACAGTTTGATCTGCAGGAGTAATCACCAAAATAGGATCATCTTTGCCGGCATTTTGACCATCCTTGGCCTCAAATGCTGCCAAAGTGAGAGCTGGCGCCGTATTTCTGCCAATAGGCTCTAAGAGCAATGTGGCAGAAATGTCTTTTAATTCACGTAACTGGTCTAGAGCTAAAAAACGATGCTCTTCATTCGTAACGATTAAAGTGGGGCCCAAATTAATATCAGGACCCCCAATGGCATTTATCCGCTCAATAGCCTGCTGAAAAAGACTACTTTGAGAGTCGTCGCCAGAGAGAACCAAAAACTGTTTTGGAAACCCCGAACGCGATAGAGGCCAGAGTCGTGTACCCGAGCCACCGCACAATATGACCGGAATGACTTGACTCATAGGCTAAAGAGATCAGTCTTTAAATTCGAGGGGGTTGGGCTTGAAAGCATTTGTTCATTTTATAGGCTTTTCATTTGGCCAAAATTATTTAGAATAGGATTAAGGCACAAGCAGGGTAACAAATTGATGACCTGGCCGTGCCCCATAAAAAGACATCAACAGGAGATCAACATGGCAATACCTACAATCAAATTACGCAATTCAGTGACAGAATGCGCTCAATCAATTCGCAAAGAAAACTTTGGGAAATTCCAAAACTACAGCATCAAAGACTGTATCGCCTCGATTGCAGCCTCAAAAGTGCAGTAATGGCGCAAATTAGAGCTGCGCAGAAATTGGGGGCTCTAAACAAAAAAGGTCACCCTAAAGAGTGACCTTTGATTTACTACCCAAATGAGGGGTTTGGGTAAAACGTACTTAAGCCTTTTTAGCGTACGCAGAGCACCAGCCAGCATTGGCAACCTGTTTACCAGCAAATAAGGCGCAACCACCAGCAGCAGAATTAGCAGCACCTTGATAGAGTGCGCATGAACCACAATGTGAACCAGCTACAAACTTAGGATATTTGGCTTTATCTACTTTGGCTGCATCAGCAACATAACCTAAAGCAACTGCTTGGGGATCAGTGGCAGATACCATGGCTTGCGCT
>Ga0364894_10380_pt1 | contig 19062 bp, 13 predicted proteins | sample ExccelJu500001D4_FD_206942 | JGI IMG/M metagenome (GOLD analysis project Ga0364894, IMG submission 206942) | Enriched cells from Trout Bog Lake Hypolimnion, Wisconsin, USA - BchlTB.July16.5000.01.D4 | ecosystem: Environmental > Aquatic > Freshwater > Lake > Hypolimnion/Profundal zone | place: USA...
TTTAAGACGGCGACACCATCATTTAATAGTGCATTGATTGAGATCAAGCGTTCATTCTCAGTGGCGCCAGCAGTTAACTCAACCTGTAAATCAAATGCGGGTAAAGATCCTTCGGCTTTTTCTGGCCATTCAATGATGCATATGCCGGGAATATCGAAATACTCAGCAAAGCCCGCTTCTTGCCACTCCAAGGGATCGCGCATGCGATAAAGGTCAAAGTGATGAACGGTAAAGGGAATATTGTTGGATTTCAGAGGATAGGGCTCACAAAGGGTGTAAGTAGGACTCTTCACCTTACCTGTGTGACCCATGCTTTGGATGAGGTGCCTAGCAAATGTCGTTTTACCGGCTCCAAGGTCACCCTCTAGGGAGATATTGAGATGTGATTCTGGATGGCTTTGAATAAATTGCTCAAGGCTGGTGGCAAGTCGCTTGGCAAGGTCAGCAGTATCTGCTTCTTGCCTACAATGTTGCTTCAGGGTTTCCTGTGTTTGAGCCATTGTTCTAGTTTATTCAATTATTACGCTACATTCTGTATTCATATGCCTTTATCTGCCAATTCTGCCCCTTTAAATGAGCCTGAGCTACGTGCTTGGCTTGGGGAGAAGGCTGCGGAGTTGGGTTTTGATGCCCTGCGCATCACCGATACTGACTTAGGCCCTGCGAGTGAGCGCTTAAGGAAGTGGCTGGCAGAAGGGCGTCACGGCCAGATGGAATACATGCAACGCCATGCTGATCTGCGTTCAGATCCTCAGTTGCTTGTGCCAGGCACCGTGCGAGTGATTTGTGTCGCGATGAACTATCTTCCAGAGGAGCTGAACTTTGATGCCGAGTGGAAAAGATTAGAAGATCCTAGCCAGGCAGTGGTCTCCATGTATGCCAGAGGGCGCGATTATCACAAAGTGCTCCGCAATCGCTTGCAAGATTTTGCTAAAGCCATCGAAGAAAAAATTGGGGCGTTTGGATATCGCTTATTTACTGACTCTGCACCTTTGATGGAGGTAGAGTTAGCGCGCAAAGCAGGTTTAGGTTGGCGTGGTAAACATACGCTCTTACTCAATCGCGAGTCTGGATCTACCTTCTTCCTGGGCGAGATCTTGGTCGATGTGCCACTACCAGTAGATGAGCCGCAGGAAGAGCACTGTGGCACCTGCACATCTTGCATTGATGTCTGTCCAACCCATGCAATCACTGCGCCATATCAATTGGATGCGCGCCGTTGTATCTCTTATTTAACAATTGAAAATCCAGCGGCTATACCTTTGGAGTTTCGAAGAGCAATGGGTAATCGCGTTTATGGCTGCGATGACTGTCAACTCATTTGTCCATGGAATAAATTTGCCAAACGTTCACAGTTGCCCGACTTTGCACAACGTCACGGACTAGGTCAAGCAAGCCTTCTCCATCTATGGTCCTGGACGGAAGCGGAATTCGAGCAAAGACATGAAGGCAGTGCCATTCGTAGAATTGGCTACAACAGATGGCGTCGTAATTTAGCGGTGGCAATGGGTAATGCCTTGGCTAGCCCATCAGTTCCACTCACCACAAAGCAAGATATTCGTAAGGCTTTAACAGAGGGGCTGGTATCAGCAGACTCTTTGGTAGCGGAACATATTCAATGGGCACTCGATACCTCTGACTAGGCAAGTATTCGCCCTAGATCTACAATCATCTTATGTCATCAGCCGATCAACCCTATATAGATCCTAGCGAAATCGCGCTAGAGGGCTCTGCGGCCGAACGCTTCAAAAATCCTAAAGAAGCTTTTTGGGTGGGGATGCGCGATGCGGCTGGCGCACCAGCAATGGTGCTCTTTGCCGGTATGGTAGGTTTTGGGGCGATGGGCAAAACCAATGGCTTTGATGTGTGGTTCACCACCTTCACTTCATTTTTTATGTTCGCCTTACCAGGGCAGGTGGTCTTGCTAGAGATGGCAATTACAGGTTCATCTGTAATTGCGATTGCTTTAGCAGTGACATTAACTTCAACCCGTTTTATCACCATGACGGTGACACTCTTTCCGCAGTTTCATCAAAAAGATCGCAATCGTAGTTTGTATGCCTCAGTGCATTTATTGGCGATGACTGCATGGGCGATCTCGATGCGTGAGTTTCATGCAATTGAGACCAAGCATCGCTTGGCTTATTTTGTTGGGCTAGGCTTACTCTGTTGGTTGATTTCTATTCCCGGGACTATTCTGGGTTTTTATTTGGCAGGCATGGTTCCGCCAGCAGTCACTCTTGGTTTAGTGTTTATTAACCCCCTATTTTTCTTGCTCACATTCACCGAAGTAAAGCCTTGGATTAATCGCATTGCCATCTTTTTGGGATGCATCTTTGGGCCGATATTTTTCGCTATCGATCGTGATACCAGCTTGTTAACTGCAGGGCTCGTGGGTGGTACTTTGGCCTACTTTATTGATCGTAAATTCTTGCGCAAGAAAGCAGGGGTAATCGGTTGAATAATGCGATAGAAACCATGAATTCAGCACTCTCTGGTTGGGGTCTATGGATTGCTTTGGTAGGTGCTTGTCTTGGCACGTACTTCTGTAGGGCCATTGGGGTAATGCTGTCGCAAAGCATCAACCAAGATAGCGAAATCTTCCGCTGGTTAGCTGCAGTGACTTACACCATGGTTTCTGCTTTAACCATTCGCCTGATTGTGATGCCTCTAGGATTGATGGCGACTGTCCCGTTATGGATTCGGATTCTGATTTGTGCCCTAAGTATTGGCGTCATGGTCTCCAAGCCTACTAAGCGATTGGTTCCAGCCTTATTGACTGGAACCCTGCTCATGGTAGGTTACGGCGTGTTTCATTAAGTCACCCAAGCCGCTTCATTCAGCAATTAATATTAAAGATGTGCTGCCAATATTTTGGCGATATGTACAGCCTCTCTTTGAGTGCCATCAGCAATCTGGTGACGACAGCTCGTACCGTCTGCCACTACCCAGCTATCGGGTGACTTGCGAATACTAGGCAGCAAACTAGCCTCGGCCATCTGCTTAGAAACTTCAATATGTTCGGCTTCATAACCAAAACTGCCCGCCATGCCACAGCAAGAGGATTCAATGAGCTTAGGCTCTGCATTGGGAATCAGTTTGAGTAATTCCATTGCAGGTGTGACTGCAGCAAAGGACTTTTGATGGCAATGACCATGGAAAAGCACTGGCTTGCTCGCTGCTTTTAGATTCAAATTGAGTTTTCCCGCTTTGACCTCGTTCGCTAAAAACTCTTCTAAGAGCTGCGCATGCTGAGATATTGTCACTGCACGTTCGCCAAAGCCCATGACTAATGCCTCATCTTTTAATGTAAAGAGACAGGAAGGCTCAAGACCAATGATGGGAATGTTTTTATCTGCGTAAGGTGCCAGGTGATTAACTAGCTCACCCAAGGTTTCTTTGGCTTTATCCACCATGCCGGCTGCAAGATAGGTTCTGCCACAGCAAAATTCTTTAGAGCAGGCATTTTTTTCTGTATTGGCTGCTTTGCTCTGACTCTTGTGCGGAATATGAATTTGGTAGCCTGCTGCCGTGAGCACTTTGATGGCAGCGATCAGATTTTCATCTTCAAAATAGGCGTTGAAAGTATCCGCTAGCAGTACCACTCCTTTTTGTTTCGATAGCTCATCAGCACTGTATTGATATGGCGTAATCGCTTTTGGATTGCTCCAGAAAGTTTTGCTCTTCCAAATAGGTAAGCTTCTTTGGGCAGAGATGCCCATGATCCACTCTTGTAGTTTGGCAATCGGTGCAATGTGATTGCGTAAATTGAGTAGCGCTGGCAAGAGTGGAATACTACTAATCGTACCCGCATATTTTGGTAAATAGGCAACTGCTAAATCACGCAATGAATGACCAACCCGTTTTTTATAGGCAGATAGGAACTCAATTTTCATCTTGGCCATGTCTACACCAGTAGGGCACTCTCGGCGGCAGGCTTTACAGCTTACGCACAGCTCCATCACCTCTTTAATGGCATCACTACCAAGTGGGGATGATTCATCTTTCATATCGAGTTGATTAGAAAGCGCAAGACGTAAAGTATTGGCTCTGCCACGTGTGAGATGTTTTTCATCACGAGTAACGCGATAGCTGGGGCACATCACTTCAGCGTCGAACTTACGGCAGTGGCCATTGTTATTGCACATCTCTACTGCTTTAGCCAATCCCATAGCGGGGTCGCCACCAGTTCCCGGTGCGCTTGTCTCTTCAGTAACAGGATTATTTTGGACGTTCCAGGCAGACCAATCTAAGGCAGGCTGCAATGGAATCACTTTGTAGCTTGGTGGAAATCTAAAGTTGCTCGCATCATCCATCTTTGGTGGATTAATAATCTTCCCGGGATTAAATAATCCCTTTGGATCAAAAGTGGTTTTGATTTCTGCCAGAGCTTCTGTGATTTTGGGGCCAAACTGCCAAGAGATCCACTCGCCGCGACAGAGACCATCGCCATGCTCACCACTATAAGCACCTTTATATTTGCGGACCAAGGCGGAGGCCTCTTCTGCAACTGCACGCATTTTCTGTGCGCCATCTCTACGCATATCCAGAATAGGGCGTACGTGTAATGTACCTACTGAAGCGTGGGCATACCAAGTACCACGTGAACCATATTTAGAAAAAACATCTGTTAATGCTTGCGTGTAATCAGCCAAACTCTCTAAGGGGACTGCACAGTCCTCAATAAAACTGACGGGCTTGCCATCACCCTTTAGGCTCATCATGATGTTTAGACCCGCTTTGCGTACTTCCCACAAATTCTTTTGCAGACTGGCATCCGGCATTGGCACTACTGAGCCTGGAAGCCCTAAGTCACCCATGAGCTCCTCTAATGCCTTCAGCTTCTCTAATAGTGGGGCATGTGCCTCACCAGAAAACTCCACCAACAAAATCGCTTCTGGAGTTTGGGCTGTGTGATCAATGAGCGCGGTCTCAATTGTCTTTTTAAAGCTAGGGTTGCTGCGTGCTAGATCAATCATGGTGCGATCCACTAGCTCTACTGCAGTAGGTCCCAGCTTGACGATATGCTGTGCACTATCCATTGCTTTATAAAAACTGGCAAAGTTCACAATACCAAGCACTTTGTGTTTTGGTAAAGGTGCTAACTTGAGTTTGAGAGATTTGAAATACGCTAGCGTACCTTCGCTACCCACTAAGAGATGCGAGAGATTAACGCTACCATCTTGGGTATAAGGCAATTCACTTTGCGGATGAAAGATGTCCAGGTTATAGCCCGCTACTCGTCTAAGCACCTTTGGAAAATGGGTTTCGATTTCGGGTTGCAGGGTGGTGGCTAGGCCTTTAACAAAATCACCCAATTGCTTAGCAACACCAGAGCTGTTCGCGTAATTGCCAAACTCAGCAATTTGACCATTGGCGAGCCAAGCGTTAATGCCCAAAACGTTATGCACCATATTGCCGTAAGCAATCGAGCGGCTCCCGCAGGAGTTATTGCCTGCCATACCACCAATAGTTGCCTGACCAGCAGTAGAGACATCTACCGGATACCAAAGGCCATGTTGTTTGAGGGAGCCATTGAGGTGATCGAGCACCATGCCGGGCTCAACCTCTACATAAGTTTTATCTAGATTGAGATCGAGAATATTTCTGAAGTATTTGCTGTTATCAATCACCAATGCGGCACCAGTAGTTTGGCCACACTGACTTGTGCCACCACCCCGAGGCAATACCGGGATACCCAGTTCAGCTGCAATCTGGATCGCTGTTGCAATGTCCTCTGCAGTCTTAGGCACAAATACCGCCACTGGCATGGCTTGGTAAATGGAGGCATCAGTTGCATAGCGACCGCGACTAGCGCTATCTGTCATGACTTCACCAGAAGTCTCTTGGCGTAGGCGTTTCGCTAAAGCGGCTCGGTCCACCATCAGCTCTTTGAGGTCTAAAGGTTTATTCATTTGATTATCTCCGCCGCTAATGGGCTTGCGGCTTCAGCCTTTAGTAGTTGCACTACAACATCGCGTTTGTTCATCACATGCTGCATCATGATTTTGCGCATTCTCTTGCTATCGCGGGCCTTGAGGGCATCGAGCATTTCTTGATGCTCTTCAACTGCCTTCTCCCACTTGACACCGTCTTGGTTAGAGCGAAAGCGTAAAGCCTCGATACGCGCATTCACTTGTGAGAAGAGGCGAGTTAGCACCGGATTGTTGGCAGCTTGATTAATCAGATGATGAATTCGAAGATTGAGTTTGTAATAGCTTGATAAATCACGTCGCGCATACGAAGCCATCATTTCATACTGAAGGGCCTCTAATTCAGAAAGGGTGGCATCACTAATATTGTTGGCAGCCAGCTCTCCAGAGAAACCTTCTAAGTCTGCGATGACATCAAAGGTGTGAATTACATCTTCTAGGCTGAGTTGCAAGGCAATTGCACCACGATTGGCAATCAGCTCAACCAAGCCATCTGCAGCTAGGCGACGAATTGCTTCCCGGATTGGGGTGCGGGAAACATTCAAACTTTCGGCTAGCTCTCGCTCATTCAATTTGCTACCGGGGGTGATTTTTCCCTCAACCAATAGCAATCTGAGCTTTTGGAATGTCGCTTCATGCAGATTCTGGGAATTTGGCAGCTCTGTGACCGTCATAGTGAGAACCTAAAATTTGTATACAAAAATATGAATAACTCATAATAAAGCATAAATAATGGGTTTTAATGCCTTATTCAATGATTTATTTTAAATAATTTGTATACAAAATAGAAAATTACCAAAAATTGTCTTACACTAGCTGCAGAACAGACTTTCAGAATTGACCCCTAATAAACATACCCATAGCGAGACAAAGCATGTTGAAACTAGATAACCACGCATCAGGACGCCATTTTTTACACATTCCTGGCCCAAGCCCGGCCCCGGCACGTGTATTGCGTGCCATTAGTTACCAAACCATCGACCATCGTGGTCCTGAGTTTGGTCAATTTGGTCTGAAGGTGCTCGATGGCATCAAGAAGATTTTTAAAACTGAACAGCCGGTCATCATTTATTCCGCATCTGGAACGGGTGCATGGGAGGGTGCCATGGTCAACGTGCTTAATCCCGGCGATACCGTCTTGTTTTATGAGACCGGTCAGTTTGCCAACCTATGGCGTGCTCTTGCACAACGACTCGGATTGAAAGTGGAAGTGGTGGGTAAAGTTGGACAAGACTCTTGGCGTTGGGGTGTTGATGCATCTGTCATTGAAGAACGTTTGCGTAAAGACACACAACATGAAATCAAAGCAGTATGCGTAGTGCATAACGAAACTTCTACTGGCGTTACTTCGAATATTGCGGCGGTTCGTAAAGCGATTGACTCTCTGAAGCATCCAGCCTTGTTATTGGTGGATAGCGTGTCTGGCTTGGGTTCTGCGGACTATGAACATGACAAGTGGGGCGCTGATGTGACGGTGTCTGGCTCACAAAAAGGCTTGATGTTGCCACCGGGCATTGGCTTTAATGCCCTGTCTCCAAAAGCAATTGAAGCAAGCAAGCACAGTACTTACCCAAAATCATATTGGGCTTGGGATGAAATCCTGGAGTCCAATAAAAATGGTTACTGGCCAACAACACCGAGTACCAATTTAATGTATGGCCTGCATGAAGCGATGGACATGATGATGGCAGAAGGATTGGGTACGATCTTTGCTCGTCACCAACGTTTGGCTGCAGCTTGTCGTGAAGCTGTTAATGCATGGGGTTTAGAAATCCAGTGCCAAGATAAAGAGTGTTACTCACCAGTTCTTACTTGTATTGCTACACCCGAAGGAATGGATGCTGATGTATTGCGTAAGCATGCTTTAGAGAAATTCAATCTTTCATTGGGTACTGGCCTTGGAAAAATTAAGGGCAAGGCATTTCGTATTGGTCACTTAGGCGACTGTAATGAATTAAGCCTAATGGCTGCCTTAAGTGGTGTGGAAATGAGTTTGGGCTCTATGGGCTTTAAGCCTAAGGCTAGCGGTGTTGTGGCCGCCCAAGAATTCCTCAAATAATCACATTTGGGTGGAGACAGGGTGCAAATGAGCTAAACACAGGGTGGAGCAGGGCCTATAGGACCGGGCCAGGCTACACCCTTTATAATTCAAGCACTTATATAGATAGCACTTTCATCATATAAAACATATTCGAGACAAAAGGATTAAACATGTTGGCAACTAAACCGTATTTAACTCAAGCTGATGTTCAAAAGATTTTGGATGCAGCAGATAAACATGCTGCTAAAAATAATTGGGCAGTCACCATCGCCGTTTGTGATGATGGTGGTCATATGTTGGGTTTGATTCGTCGCGATGCTTGCGCTCCCCTTTCTTCTTATATTGCACAAGAGAAAGCTCGTACTGCGGCAATGGGTAAGCGCGAGACACGTGTTTATGAAGAGATCATTAACAACGGGCGCCATGCATTTTTATCAGCCCCTCATGTTTCAGGCATGCTTGAGGGTGGCGTCAATATCGAGGTAAATGGGTTTACCATCGGCGCAGTCGGCGTTTCCGGCGTTAAATCTGCGGAAGATGCTGAGACCGCTAAGGCCGGCATTGCCGCCATCTTGTAAGTTACCTTGACAAATACTGCTACTGAAATAAATTCATCTAACGGGGTTGGCGACTCAGTCGTTCCTAGCGCTGACCCTAGTGTTACTCCACCAGCAACAATCACTTTTGCTGATTTTGGTTTAGATCCGCTGATTCAAAAAGCGGTCGCTGAACAGGGTTACAACACTCCTACTCCGATTCAAGCTCAATCGATCCCGCATGTATTAGGGGGCAGCGATTTAATGGGTGCTGCGCAAACAGGTACTGGCAAAACAGCTGCCTTTGTATTGCCAATCATTCAAAAGATTCTGCGTCACGCTAGCAATAGCGCTTCACCAGCACGCCACCCAATTCGCGCGCTGGTCTTAACACCAACCAGAGAGTTGGCTGTGCAGGTTGCAGAAAATGCGGCCAATTACTCTAAACATACTGACTTACGTGCTGCCGTTGTCTATGGTGGCGTAGATATGAAGGAGCAAGTAGCAATTCTGCGTAATGGCGTTGAGATCTTGATTGCAACCCCTGGTCGTCTCTTGGATCACATTGGCTCGAAAGTTGCGAACCTCTCTCAAGTCGAGATTCTGGTTCTTGACGAAGCAGATCGCATGCTCGACATGGGATTCTTGCCGGATCTGCAGCGCATCATTAATTTGATTCCAGCACAAAGACAAACACTACTATTCTCAGCAACATTCTCACCAGAAATTAAAAAACTGGCGCAAAGTTATTTGCGGACACCGGTGACGGTTGAAGTGGCGCGTCAAAACGCTGCTGCCGATACTGTCAAGCAGGTGATTCACATGGTGTCGTCAAGTGATAAGCAACGTGCGATTGTGAAGGTGCTAGAGAACCGCACACGACAGGGTTTATCACGTCAGTGCATCATCTTTACTAATAGCCGTTTAGGTTGTGCCAAGTTGGCGCGTGCCTTAGAGCGCGATGGCATTAAGGCTGGCGCGATTCATGGCGACAAGAGTCAGGGTGAACGTACTTTGACTCTAGATGCATTTAAATCGGGCGCTATCGAGGCCTTGGTAGCGACCGATGTAGCAGCCCGTGGACTAGATATCCCCGATATGCCTTGCGTGATTAATCACGAACTACCTTACAACGCTGAAGACTTTATTCACCGCATTGGTCGAACAGGTCGCGCGGGCAGTACAGGTGATGCGATTGCCTTGGTAGATGCTAGTGAAAAACGTTTACTGGATGACATCGAAAAATTGATGAAGCGTAAGCTGGACATCAAACCTTTGCCTGAGGGAATTCCTTCATACGCTAAGCCATCTAGTAGTGCTGCGCCTGGCAAAGGGGCAGACCCATTCTTCTACAAACCATACGAGCCAACTGCTGCAGCGCAGTCAGTGGGCGATGCCGTAAAGGCTGAAGAGAAAAAAGTCGGCATTGTGGCGGCTAAGCCAGCCGTGGGCGCTTTGTTGGGCGGCTTCAAAAAGAAATAAAGCCATCAAAAGCAAGCAGGCTCTGCCTGTTAGCTTTTCCAGGCATGAGTGGCTGCTAAAAGCCACTCTGCAATGGTGATACTCTCACTATCAGGCAATTCATTTAATCCTAAATGTTGTGCAGCCTTGCGTAATTCGGTAAGTGCATGTTGCGCATCTTGCGTATTAATTTGGTTTGCCAAGGTCTGCTTACTGAGCTTTTCACCATGCTCATTTAAAACCAGTGGCAGATGCTTATATAGGGGCGTTGCGTAGCCCAACATATTCTGTAGATAAATTTGTCTTGCGGTATTGCTGAGCAAATCTGCGCCGCGCACGATATGAGTGATGCCTTGCTCCGCATCATCCACTACAACGGCGAGTTGATAGGTAAATAGACCATCACTTCTTTTAAGGATGAAGTCACCCACTTGCTTGTTGAGATCTTGGCTTTGTTGCCCCAGAGATAGATCCTCAAACGCAATCTTGCAATGAGGGGGTAGAGCGATTCGCCAAGCAAGCTTACCCCCGAGAATTACCTCGCTTGAATTCATCTCCAATGATTTTGGTCGGCAAGTGCCGGGATAAATCTGCTCTTGATTGCGGGGAGTATGAATTCCTAGCCCATGCAGGGTATTGGCGATCGTTTGTCTGGAGCAGGAGCAAGGGTAAAGATATTTGAGCCCGTTCAGGCGCTCTAAAGCCCGTTGGTAGCGTTCTTGCTGTTGGGACTGATAAGTGGGTTCATCGTCCCAGAAAAGCCCACAGGCAAGCAATTGAGACTGGATTTGCTGGTCAGCACCCGGGATGCATCTTGGGGTGTCTAAATCCTCGATTCTGAGGAGCCATTTACCCCCATTTTTACGGGCATCCAACCAGCTTCCCAAGGCGGCAACCAGGGATCCGGCATGGAGTGGTCCGGTAGGCGAAGGGGCAAATCGCCCGCGATAGCCGTCGGCTGGGGATGAGGGGTTTTTAAGCGTAGACACAGCTAAAATCATCTCATGGCTTTACCCCGTTTTGTTCATCTTCGCATCCATTCCGAGTTTTCGATAACGGATGGAGTCGTGCGCATTGATGATGCAGTGGCAGCTGCCGCCAAGGATGAAATGGGGGCATTAGCCTTAACCGATTTAAGCAATTTATTTGGTTTAGTGCGGTTTTATACAGCCGCTCGTTCTGGCGGGATTAAGCCGATTGCCGGAGCGGATGTTTGGGTGAGTAACCCCCAGGATCCAGATCAACCACATCGACTACTTTTGCTAGTCCAAAACCATTCCGGCTATCTCAATCTTTGTGAGCTACTCAGTAGGGCTTCTTTAGAAAATCAATCTCGTGGCCGCGCTGAGGTCGATTCAGCATGGTTTAGTGAGCCTGCGGCAAAAGCTGAAGACAAAAAAGCGAAGAGAACACTTGCCTATGGATTAATTGCACTCTCCGGTGCGCGCATGGGTGAGGTTGGGAGTGCATTATTGGCGGGTCAAGAGGATCAGGCCAAGATTGCTGCAAGACGTTTTGAAAAGCTCTTTCCTAAATCGTTCTATATCGAAGTTCAACGTGGTGGTCACCCCCAGGATGAAAAGCAGCTCCAGCTAGCCTGTCATCTAGCGAGTGAGCTAGACCTTCCCGTAGTAGCAACGCACCCTGTGCAGTTTATGCAAAAGAGTGACTACATAGCCCATGAGGCACGGGTATGTATTGCTGAAGGTGAGCTGCTGGGTAATCCGCGTCGTCAAAAGAAATTCAATGAAGAGCAGTATTTTTTAAGTCAAGCAGAGATGGAGAAGCGCTTTGCTGATTTACCGGCCGCTATTGCCAACTCAGTAGAAATTGCCAAGCGTTGTAATTTATCTCTGGTGCTTGGTCAGCCGCGCTTGCCGGATTTCCCAACGCCGCCTGGCATCACTCTTGATGATTATTTATTACAACAATCCGAGATTGGCCTAGCGCGCCATATGGAGCGTAATTTCCCAGACGCTGAAGAGCGTGCCAAAGAAGCGCCGCGCTATCACGAGCGTTTGGTGTTTGAGGTGAAGACAATTTCTCAAATGGGATTTCCGGGTTACTTCTTAATCGTTGCAGACTTTATTAACTGGGCGAAAAATAATGGCGTGCCAGTAGGTCCTGGTCGAGGATCAGGCGCAGGCTCTTTAGTTGCCTATTCATTAGGAATTACAGATCTAGATCCACTACGTTACAACTTACTCTTTGAGCGCTTCTTAAATCCAGAGCGGGTATCGATGCCCGACTTCGATATCGACTTTTGCCAACATGGTCGTGACCGTGTGATTCAGTACGTTAAAGATAAATACGGTAAAGACGCAGTTAGCCAAATTGCTACCTTCGGTACGATGGCTGCTAGAGCGGCGATTCGTGACGTCGGTCGCGTTTTAGAGCAGGGCTATAACTTCGTTGACGGTATCGCTAAGCTGGTTCCGAATAAGCCAGGTCAATACATGACCATTGAAATGGCCAAGAAAGAAGAAAAGCAACTAGCGGAACGCGAAAAGAATGAAGATGAAGTCCGTCAACTGCTCTCCCTGGCCCAACAATTAGAGGGCATGACTCGTAACGTGGGTATGCATGCTGGTGGCGTACTGATTGCCCCAGGGCGCCTCACTGATTTTTGCCCTCTGTACACTCAAGAAACAAAAGAACAAGATAGCAGCTCTGTCATTAGTCAGTTTGATAAAGATGATGTAGAAGCGATTGGCTTAGTCAAGTTCGACTTCTTAGGTTTGACCACGCTCACGATCTTGGCGGCAGCTGAGCGTTGGATTAAGACTCTACATACCGACCGCAAAGATTGGACGATTGGTGATATAGCGCTAGATGATGAAAAAGCGTTTGATGTTCTCAAGAAAGCCAATACGGTTGCGGTATTTCAGCTAGAAAGTCGCGGCATGCAAGGCATGCTGCGTGAGGCCAAGCCTGACCGCTTTGAGGACATTATTGCTTTGGTGGCTCTGTATCGTCCAGGTCCAATGGATTTGATCCCAGACTTTATTGAGCGTAAGCACGGCCGACAAAAAGTAGAGTATCCGGATCCGCGTATCGAACCTGTTTTGCGAGAGACCTACGGCATCATGGTTTACCAAGAGCAGGTCATGCAGATGGCCCAGATGATTGGCGGGTATTCATTGGGTGGCGCAGACATGTTGCGACGCGCGATGGGCAAGAAAAAACCGGAAGAGATGGCGCAGCATCGCAAGATTTTTAGTGATGGTGCAAAAGCAGGCGGTATTACCGAAGGTAAAGCCAACGAGATTTATGACTTGATGGAGCGCTTTGCGGGGTATGGATTTAATAAATCCCATGCGGCTGCTTATGCACTCTTGGCTTATCAGACTGCATGGCTGAAGGCTTACTATCCTGCCGAATTTATGGCAGCCAACTTATCGCTCGCGATGGATGACACCGATAAGGTGAAGATTCTGTATGACGACTGCTTGGCAAATCAGATTCGAGTGTTCTCTCCAGATATCAATACTGGAGTCTATGAGTTCACACCGCTGCGTGCTCCAGATGCGGCACCAGATGCACCTCTCAGTCATATTCGTTATGGCTTGGGGGCTGTTAGGGGCACTGGTGAAGCGGCAATCGAAGCAATTGTGAAAGCTCGCCAAACTGGCGGACCATTTAAAGACCTGTTTGATTTCTGTGCACGGGTTGACCGTAGGCAAGTGAATCGTCGTGCGATTGAGGCATTAATGCGCGCAGGTGCATTTGACAGTCTCTATCGAGATTCCGTGCCTGCAGGTGGAAATCTGTATGACATCCGCTCGACCTTGCTTGCCTCTTTAGCAAGGGCAATCGAAGCTGCAGAGCAAGCAGAGGCTTCGATTCATCAAGTGAGTTTGTTTGAGGTTGCTGGTGAGGATCACCGCCATCTACCAGAATTGGTTCGTGAACCAATCTGGTCTGAGAAAAAACGTCTTCAAGAGGAAAAAACGGCTTTAGGCCTTTGCCTAACGGGGCACATGTTTGATGCTTATCGTGACGAGACTGCTCACTTTATTCGTCAGCCTCTGTCAAAAATTACTGAAGGCAAGGATCAATTGATTGCGGGTATTGTCACCTCAGCCCGCATGCTTACCGGCCAGCGCGGCCGCATGATGATCGCAACAATTGATGATGGTACTGCCGCACTAGAGGTGACGTTATATAGCGAAGTCTACGAACCAAATCGTTCATGGCTAAAAGAAGACGAATTGCTAGTCGCTAAAGTCAATGTCACGCCAGACAAATTCTCTGGTGGAATGCGAATTGTTTCTGAAGCGGTAATGGATATCACTGGGGCGCGCATGCGCTTTGCCCGTAATGTTCATGTATGCATTGATTCAGCGGTAGATGTCAGAATGTTACGAAGCCAAATCGGACCCTACCTGATGTCGAATCGGGCACGCGATCCTAAGTTCGGTGCGCACATGGCTAGCGCAAAAGATGGTGTGAAGGGATTAATGCTGACGGCAGCTGTGACAACTAGTGGTGGTGCGTGCTTAATGCAATTCCCAGAAGAGATGCGAATTTACCCTGACGATGCTTGTTTGCATAGTCTTAATCAACTATTGGCATCAAAGCAAAAAGACCCTGTTCTGGTTCAGTACCACTAAGCTACTCAGCCTCAGGGTTGCCCTAATACTTTTTCTATAGCATCTATTACTTGGGTGGGCTCTAGTAAGTCTAGGCATTCACTATAGCTATCGGCGCGATCTAAACAACCCGCTTTTCGGCAGGGTACACACTCCCCGGGGCCTTGCAAGATCGTAATATTGCCAACTGTTTGAGATCGGGCGCGCAATTGGTATGGTTGATCGCCAAAAAAGCCATTGGGCCAGGGCCCGAAATTTGTGGGTGGTGTAGCGCCAAATAAAGTAATGGTCGGGGTATTGCAAGCTGCTGCTAAATGCGTAATAGAGGTATCGACGCCGATATATAAAGAGGCTGCCCTCAACAAAGAACCAGCCTGCGGAATCGAGAGCTTACCAGCGGTATTAATTACCTGCTTGCGAATACTGTCCTCAAGTAGCGAAAAAATGTCATGATTGAGCTGCAGATCTTGTTTCGAGGGAGAGGCGCTCAGCACTACCTGAAACCCCCGTTTCGCTAAATAAGTAATGATTTTTTGCCAATACGCTAATGGCCAACGTTTATATGCAGTTAATGGGCCAGGATGTATCACTACATAAGGCTGAGTGAGTTCTCCAGCAATGACGGGTGTTAACGCCTCACCAATCGGTGGGGTGACCTTAATGGGCTTAGAAAATAATTCCAAGGGATTGCGGAAAAAGACTTCAAGCAAGCGTAGTTTTTCAGCAATGACATGCTGGCTAAAGTAGTCAACATCAACGGTATGCATGCAGATGAACTTCTTCCAGGCATTTTGTCGATTCGATTTATCTGTAGCCTTACTTTGCTTACCTTGAGGATGCCCTCCTAAAACGCCTACACGGTGAAAGGCAGAGACCAAACCATAGAGATAGGCTCTGTCACTTGGTTGGGTAACAAACGCAAGATCATAGCGCTGAAATAAACGGTTAAAGAGTGAGAGGTACTCCCCAAATCCTGGTCTATCGGAGGTTTCGATGACTTGTGCAATATCAGGATTGCCCTTGAGCATCTCCAATTTACCTCTGTAGCCCAAAAAATGAAACTCGGCATCTGGCCAAAGTTCACGAGCTTTACTAATGAGAGGTGTTGTAACCAGCACATCCCCGATTTGCCGTGTGGCAATGAATAAAACTTTCTTTGGCTTAAGGTTGGAAAAGTGAGTCATAGTATTAACTCTTACATTGCCTTTGCCAAAATCTTTTCACGAACTCGGCGGGCATTCTCAGCAGCATTACTTTGGTCCTGTATCTTATGAAAGAGGTGAAGTACTTCAGTTGACCATGATCCTGACTTCCGTTTGATGTGATGGCGTTGTAAGCGAAAGATAAAGTCAGCATCTTCATGACCCCAGCCAGTCATCGTTTCATCAAAACCATTGATTGCCTCAGCATCTGCTTTCCAGCAAGCCATATTGCAGCCTTTAATGCGACGCCAAACAAACTTTTGATAGTCCCGCCATCCGCCATTCCCAAATTTAATTTTCAGGGGCCAGTACTTATTGATGCCACCACGCAAACGCTCACTTAAGAGTTTGGAGTGAAATAGTGAGAAGTCCCAAGCTGTCCAGGTAAGCAGGCCTTGAGTGAGCTTTTCATCAAGCAAGACTCTGCTGCCGGTAACTAGATAGCCTTTTTCTGAAAGCTGGCGATGACGTGCAACAAAATCTGGCTGAACAATGCAGTCGCCATCTAAAAAAATGAGGTAATCCCCTTTGGCAGCAGCAATCGCTTGATTCAAGATTTTGGTTTTCCGAAAGCCTTGATCGTCTTGCCATAGATGCGCAATAGAAATAGGGTGGGATGCTTTAAAAGCGTCGATGACTTGCTTGGTACTATCGCTTGAACCATCGTCAGCAATAATAATTTCAAAATCACGGTCTGTTTGGGTGGCCAGTGATTCGAGGCAGAGCTTAAGGGCTTGTGGCCAGTTATAAGTAGCCAACAAAATGGAAATCATTTACGGGCTTCCTGGTTTAGGTGCCAGAGTTTGATATAGCGATAGTAGGTCCCCTGACCATTCGAAATGGCCAAAGCAAATCCTTGGGCTCCATCCAAGAATCCAGCGCGAATGATGTAAGTACGAATAAAGGCCCAGACTCCATGCAAGACTGCTGTTAAAGGATTGCTGGTTTTGCCTTTGGCAAAAGCTTGCTCAGCCGAGGCCGTTGAATAACGGTCCAGTTTTTGCAAGACTTGGGAGTAGTTCATAAAACTGTAATGCAGCATGGGATTCTCTAGCTTAGCCACTTGCCCTTTAGGAATGAGGCGTTCGTGAACCAGGTCATCGGAAAAGCGGGCGGTCCCCCGCTTAAAAAGTCGGTCAACATAGTCTGGACTCCAGCCAGAGTGGCGGATAAAGCGACCGCAATACCAAGACAGCCTAGGAATGGCAAAACAGTCAATATGGGCGCTATGGTGAATGGCCGTCAGAATTTCTGATCTTAGGGCGGGGGTAAGCCGCTCATCGGCATCTAAAGATAGAACCCATTCACTTGTAGCGAGCTCTAGGGCGCGATTCTTTTGGGGGCCAAAGCCCGGCCAATCCGATGGCTGAGCAATGGTAGCGCCATGATTTTGGGCGATTTCTAGAGTGCGATCAGTGCTATTGGTGTCGACCACGACAATCTGCTGGGCAATGCCTTCCAATGAGGCCAGGCAATCCTCTAAATTGGCCTCTTCATTGCGGGTGATGAGTATGACGGATAAGGTGGGCATAATTCATTATATGAATGCTCAAGACCGTACCGCCCTAAATCGCTTAATTACCTACCTCAAGCCCCATATTGGGCTGATTATTGGCTCCCTGATAGCTATGGCTATTGTTGCGGGGGCTGAGACCTCTATACCTGCCTTGATGAAGCCTTTATTAGACCGCGGGTTCACTGGTCAGCTCAATAGCAAGTTATGGCAAGTGCCAGTTTTCTTGGTAGGTTTGGCCATGGTGCGGAGCTTGGCACAGTTTTTATCGAATTACTTACTTACCCGAGTGATTAATGCGGTTCTCTTGAAGCTTCGTGAGCAAATGTTCCAAACCTTGCTACATGCAAGTACTACTTTTTTCCAGAAGAACTCCGCTTCTAATTTAATTAATGCGGTTGTTTTTGAAGTAAATAATGTTCTCTCAGTTATGGGGGGGATGCTAATTAGCTTGGTGCGTGATTCTCTCACTGTAGTGGGCTTGATGGGTTACTTGATTTACCTCAACTGGCAATTAACTTTGGTCGTTTTATTTATTTTTCCAGTGATCGCATTGATCATGACTAAGATTAATCGGCGACTACGATCCCTGAATCGTGAGCAGCAGAATTTAACTAGTGAGCTTGCTTATATTGTTGAAGAGTCTGCTGCTGGCTACAAAATTGTTAAGGTGCATGGCGCTCAAGAATATGAAATGAACCGCTTTAAGCTGAAGGCAGAGCGCCTGCGCCAATTTGCCCTGAAGTCTGCTGTAGCGGGCGGTCTAAATCAGCCGATTACCCAATTGATTGCCTCCATGGCCTTGTCTATCGTGCTGGTGATTGCTTTGATGCAATCGGCAACCGAAGGAACTACGGTTGGTGGTTTTGCCTCTTTCATTACTGCAATGATGCTAGTGATCTCGCCCTTAAAGCATTTGGCAGACATCAATCAGCCATTGCAACGTGGTTTAACGGCTGCAGAAATGATTTTTGGTTTGATGGATCAGCCTTTTGAAGAAGATGAGGATCGTAGATTGAATATGCGATCTTTGGATAAAGCCAAAGGCGCTATTCGATTTGAGAATGTTGGATTTTCTTATCAGCAAGAAGTGGGGCGTAAGGATGCCTTGACTGATATTAATCTCAATATCAAACCAGGTGAAATTGTGGCTTTTGTTGGACCATCTGGTGGCGGCAAATCAACCTTGGTGAATTTGATTCCGCGCTTCTTCAAGCCAACGAGTGGACATATTTATTTAGATGATCTGCCTTTGGAGGACATTGTTCTTTCTGATGTTCGTAAGCAACTGGCTTTTGTAAGTCAGGATGTCATTTTGTTCAATGACACGATTGCTGCTAATGTGGCTTACGGCGCCGCCACTGAAGAAGGCATAGATCGTGGGCGCGTCATGGAGGCCTTGGAGGCTGCCAATCTAAGCGCTATGATTCGTGAGCTTCCTGAGGGAATAGATTCCTTGGTGGGGGATAACGGCAATCGTCTATCTGGTGGCCAGCGCCAGCGCTTAGCTATCGCTCGCGCTATTTATAAAAATGCACCAATCCTTATTTTGGATGAAGCCACTTCCGCTTTGGACTCAGAATCTGAGCGTCAAGTACAAGATGCTTTAGAGCGGTTAATGGCGGGGCGTACCACCTTAGTGATTGCCCATCGTTTATCAACCATTGAACATGCAGACCGTATTGTGGTTTTAGAGCATGGCAAGGTGATAGAAAACGGTTCGCATGAAGAGTTAATCAAGCAAGATGGCTTATATGCCAATTTGCACCGTATTCAATTCTCAA
>Ga0364894_10383_pt1 | contig 18906 bp, 7 predicted proteins | sample ExccelJu500001D4_FD_206942 | JGI IMG/M metagenome (GOLD analysis project Ga0364894, IMG submission 206942) | Enriched cells from Trout Bog Lake Hypolimnion, Wisconsin, USA - BchlTB.July16.5000.01.D4 | ecosystem: Environmental > Aquatic > Freshwater > Lake > Hypolimnion/Profundal zone | place: USA...
ACACAAAAAAGAAGGAACTGCAAGACAGGCTGCAAGAAATAATGAAAACTGATTCGGCAAGAAAAGCCGGGCAGTTAAAAAAGATAGCAGAGCTTAAACAACACGCTACGGGCTACCCTGTAGTATTGCTCAGGGATACTTTATTTTACTTGTACACCAGTGTTGGCTCTTTCAGCGCGGCAGACAGGGCTGCAGCCATCTCCGGCCGCATCGAAAAGCTGTATGAAGATGCTGGCTTTAAGGCAGACTCCCTTGAAGCCATCCAAAACGAAACCAACTATGATATTGTGTATGACAACGACAACACTATTATGTCCGTAGCAAATTTGGACGCGCTTTGGTTTAACCTGCCGCAGGACAGCCTGGCCAATAAATACTTGCTGACAATAAAAAAGGAAGTAACTGCCGCCAAAGAAGCCAACAGCTTTTACAACTGGGTAAAACGCATTGGTTACAGTATGTTAATATTATTAAGTATCGGGGTTATCATATTTTTCGTAAACCGTTTATTTAAGCGAGGTGCAAAAACTATTCAACATAAAAAGGAACAGTATTTTGCAGGTTTGGCCATTAAAAAAATACAGTTATTATCAGCCCAGCAACATGTAAAGTTAGCTTTGCGTGCTAATAACATTTTGCGCGTTGTTGTAATAATACTGGCCATCTACTTCGCATTGCCGCCTTTCTTCAACATCTTCCCTCAAACAAGGTTTTTTGCAAACCTTCTCTGGGGTTGGGTTACAACGCCCGCAAAAGCAGTGTTTGATGGTGTTGTAGCATTTCTGCCTAACTTGTTTACGATTGCCATTATATACATCGTATTCAGGTATCTTGTAAAACTGGTGAAATATTTTGCCGCAGAAATTGAAAGAGGCAGCATTACCCTCGCCGGGTTCCATAGCGACTGGGCAACTCCCACCTTTAACATCATCCGTTTTATTATTTATGCTTTTATGTTTGTTATCATATTCCCCTATCTGCCAGGTTCGCATTCACCAGCATTCCAAGGGGTATCGGTATTTCTTGGGTTGCTAATTTCGTTAGGCTCAAGCTCGGCAATTTCCAATATTGTATCTGGGCTGGTTATCACTTATATGCGGCCTTTTAAAATTGGCGACCGGGTTAAAATAGGCGATATAACAGGTGATGTTATAGAAAAAACAATGCTGGTTACACGTATACGTACCATAAAAAACGAAGACATCACCGTGCCAAATTCAACGGTGCTAAACAGCCATACCATCAATTACTCTGCCAATACAAATGATATTGGGTTAATCATACACACCACTGTTACCATTGGCTACGACGTGCCGTGGAAAGATATACACCAGGCATTAATAGACGCTGCTTTAAAAACAGAGTTTGTACTTAAACAACCGTTGCCATTTGTTTTACAAACCAGTTTGGATGATTTTTATGTGTCGTACCAAATAAACGCTTACACGCGGGAAGCCAACAAACAAGCCGCTATCTACTCAAAAATGCACCAAAACATTCAAGATGTTTGCAATGAAAAGGGCATTGAAATTATGTCGCCGCATTACAATGCCATGCGCGACGGTAACACCACCACAATACCGCCAAGCTATCTTACCAAAGACTACAAACCCGCGACTTTCAATGTTAATTTGGCAAGTGATGCCAATAGTAAAATTAGTTAGCACAAACAAAAAGAGCTGCCCCTTACGAAACAGCCCTTTTGCTAAACACCCCCTTTGTAAAGATTATTGTACAGCCACTTTTTGATGAGTGGTTGTTTTGCCGTCGAATATATTTATCATGTAAATGCCTTTTGCTACAGGCAAGTTAACCAATGCCGCGTTGGTATTGCTATATACTTGGTGGTATACCTGCCTGCCCATGGCATCAACTATAACAACATCAAGTTTTGGATTGGTATTTTTTGTTACAATCGTAAACACGCCGTTATTGGGGTTGGGATAAACAAGTGTGGATGTAACAGGCCGCAGGTTTATGGTTACCACATTGGTGTACTGGTAACGGCCATCCTTATCCACTTGTTTTAACCGGTAGTAAATGTTGCTGTTGTTGGCCAAACCGGGTAAGGCATCATCAGCAAAATGGTAACTGTTAGTAGTGCTACTGTTGCCTTTTGCAGCTACAGTGCCTATCGTGGTAAAATGTACCCCATTTACACTTCGCTCCACTCCAAAATAACTACTGTTAACCTCCTGTGTGGTTTGCCAGTTAAGCTGTACCAGTTTGCCGAGGTTTTCGCCTGTAAAGTTTATCAGTGTTACGGGCAGCAGGTTGGTTTTTATGGAATCACTCAACCCCAGCCAATAATCAGCCACCGACCCCTCTGCATCAAAAGTTCGTATGCGGTGATATTCCCCGCTGCCATTGGTGGAAATCTGGTAAATTCCCATGGTGTCGTTTATGCGGCCGATGGCATACAGGCTTTGCATATCATTTGCCCAAATAGGGTCGGCCGCCAAGGTATCATTGAGGCCAAAAAAGGATAACCTGGTTGAATCAGAACCATCCACTTTAATTTTATATACACTGTTGGTTGGCACGTATGCACCGGCACCACCATTATACGAGCCTGGTATCGGCTTGTAATATGCAAGCCACTGCCCGTTTGGAGACCAGCTTGGGTCAAGGTCGCCGGCAACCGTATTAGGCACCTTCGCAGGACTACTGCCATCGCTGTTCATCGTAAACAGGCCATAATGTACATTATGGTAGGCAATAAGAGAATCTGCTATCCGAATGGTTGGGTCATCAGAAAAACAATCTCCGGGGTAGCCATTCAAATTAGTATAAGCGTTGCTGCCATCTATGTTGGTTGAATAGATGCTGCATCCTTCGGAATATACCAGCCTTTTATCGGAAGGATAAAAATCGTAATAGTCCAAATAATCTCCGTTCGAAACTATCAAACTTTCAGTTTGGGTGGTTAAATCGCGCACCCACAAATTGGCTTGGTAACTGCTGTTTGAAACAGGCCCGTTGGAAAATGCCAGGTATTTGCCGTTATGGCTTAGGCGAGGCCGGTAACCAAACGTTATAAAGGTTCGCTTGCCTGAGCTGTCTAATGTATAAACGCTGTCTTGCTGGCTGGGGGCAAAACTGTTATGGTGGCTGTACAATATTTGCGCCTGCAAAACCTGGGCAGGCAAACCCCCACAGGCGGTAATCCCAAAAACAAACCCGTCGTTATGGTTGGTGCTTGCGTCCGCGGTTGTACCACTGCCGCAACTATTTAAGTGGTAAAGCGCCACAGTATGTGCATCCGGTGCAAAAACAGCGGTGGGCGGTGTAAAATTAGCAGTATACCTGGCGCTGTCAGAAAAACGTATTTCATCAATTTCACCCCGGTGGTAGCCAATGGCACCATAGGTTTGGCTGTTAAGCCGCATGATAGTTATAGGCAGGCTCGCCGTGTTCACACCCTGCGATATACCTAATACGCCTGCATTTACACCGTCAACAAACACAGTAAGTGTGGTACCCGCGGCCACCGCTGCTATGTGGTGCCACTGACCGTCGCAAACAAACGCCTTGGTGACCAATGCGTTTGTGGCCGCACTGCCATTATCCATATCATCCCAAAAGGAGAGATAACCCGCTTGTGTTGTTACCGCAAAGTCACCGGTGCCGCTGCCGCTGTTTTCTATGCCAAAAATAGTTGGTGCATACAGATAGTTGTTATTGGCACCCAAATCGGTGGATTTAAACCATGTCTCCACCGTAAAATTAGTGGCGGTATTTAACATCGCTTTTGGTGTTCTTATGTATTGGGAGGTGCCGTCAAAACTAAGGTCGCCCCCAAATGCGAGAGTGCTACATGAAGGTTTGGCAGTGTTTACGGTAAGGTCATTGTGGTTTGCAGACAGGTCTGGCGATTTTACACCGCATTGACCTGCAAAATTATACAGTGCCACGGTATTGGCATCTGTTGTAAAAGAGGTGGCTGGTACAAAATCTGTTGTATAACGCACGTTATCGGATAGCCTTATTTTGGCAAACGTACCTTGCGATGGAAAATTGGTATACGCGTACGAATTGCCGTTAACGCCAAAGTCAAGCGAGGCAGCCCCTACCGTTAAAGGCGCGAAAGCAGTAATGGTTACCTGGCCTGAAACCAGCGAATCAACAATATGCCCGTCTACATATAGGTATATATAGTTGCCGTTGTTTACTGCCGCAACATGGTGCCAGGCATTATCGTTTATTTTAACCGTAGGCGATTCAAAATATTGGTCAGCATTGTTGTTGGAAAATCCTTCAAACATGCCGATGTACCCATTGTCGGTAGTGATGCCAAAATCACCGCTGTTGTTAAAATTAGTGGCGTTGCCAAAAAGGTATGGCCGCTGCCAGTAGGTGGAGTTTGTGCGGCTTTCAGTTGTTTTTACCCAAAACTCGACAGTAAAAATGGATAAGTTGTTTAACGCTCCGGCGGGCAATGCCGCAAATTGCGCGTTGCCGTCTAAGGCCAACGTATCATTAAATGTTTGGGCTTTTGAAATTGCAACTGCCGAAAGCAGTAATAAAAGTGTAAAAGTTTTTTTCATACGTTAGGTTTATTAAATGGAATAAAAAGACTTCTCAAGGGAATAACATTTTGTTTCTCCGTCTTTAAAAACAAACAATCGAATTACCAGGCTATTTTTAAAACTCATAATCACATCAACCTACTAAATTTTAGTAGCCCGTTTTTGCAATGCTTTTTAAAACAATTTTATAAAAGAAAGCTATTAGTTACGACTTAAAAAAGGGAGTTTACAAGTGGGCGTTATTAACAAACCAGTGGCATGAAGTAATTTGTAATTGGGGGGAATAAGAGGTAGAAGGCGGATAAATTACAAAGTGTTTTTGGATTGCCATTGAATACCTAGGTTAACTTGTTTACTTACAAGCATCGGTTTATAGGCATGGAGTTAAAACACTATTTCCGCAATTGGGTTATCATCTAAATCATGTAGAATACGATGTATGCTTATCCCTACAGAGGTTAGGGATATATTGAGCAATTGACCATTAACGTTTGCCACTTCTTTCCACTGGAATATGGGGCAATTGGCTTGATTAGCGTTTCACGATTGCGCTTTAACGCCCCTATTTGCCAAACATTGCCAGGTTGGCGCTGAATATCTTTACGGCAATTGCAAGCAATATAACCCCAAAAAACTTGCGCACGGCAGTGAGGCCGTTTTTGCCTAAAGCCCTTTCTATAAGGTTAAGCATACGCAATACAATATACACCACTACAAGGTTTATGACAATGCCGCCTAATATATACCACTCCCCATAGTTTGCCTTCAGGCTCATGATGGTGGTTAAAGTGCCGCTGCCCGCAATAATGGGGAAGGCTATAGGAACAAACGTGCCGCTTTTAGCATCCGCATCGGCTTTAAATATTTCGTGGCCCAGCACCATCTCCAAACCTAACAGAAAGATAACAATAGAACCACCCACCGCAAACGACTGCACGTTTAGGCCGAGTACGTGCAACAGGTCTTCGCCCACAAAAAGAAAAAGTATCATCAGCCCGCCAGAAATAAGCGTTGCCTGCCAAGCTTGTATACCGCCCATTTTCTCCTTAAGCCCCACCAACACAGGTATGGAGCCAACAATATCTATAATGGCGAAAAGGGTAAAGGTGATGGTAAAAAGGTGGTCGAACCTAAAGGGCATATTGGCTATTTTTGATAAAGATAGCGAATTGCAAGGCAAGCCCGCCAACAGGCGCGATGGTAGTTATAAAAGCAACTTGAATTAGATGCTTTAACCACTTTGTAATATAAAGGCTGCGGCCTTTAGGCTTGTTAACGTTTATTTAATGCTTGTTAAATATGATTTTAACGATTGCAGCATAATATCATTTTATTTTAAACCAACTGATTACCAATGCATATGCAACCGGCTTACTTTTGTGGGAAATTATCCTATATGAATCACAAACTCAGCACGCTTGCTCTCATTTCACTTTTGGCGGCGTTTGGCTGTAAAAAAGCTTCCAACGACCAAACTGTAACACCACCCCCAGTAGTAACCAAAATTGCGCCAGACGGCTTTACATACAATACCACCAAGCAAGTTACCGTAAGCGTACGCCTACTTGCCCCTGACAACACACCCATAGCAAATGCGCCCGTAAGTTTTTATAACACTGGGGTAGTATCCGAAAACGGCAACCCTGCCGATGGAACTGCATTATATACCGGGCTGAGTGATAAAAGCGGGTATGTGAAAGGCAACATTATATTGCCGGCATATACGGATACTGTATTAATTGATGCTGCAAACACGGGTGTTATCCGCAATGTAAAAGCATACATCTCCGGCAATTCAATTAACGCCGTGCTGGGCGGCACGGATGTTTTTAGCGGTAACGTAACCCCTGGCATAGCCAACCCACCGGTTTACCATATAGGCGGTGGCTCAAATGGAGGCAACACCACCAGTTATGTTAGTATGGGCACCACAGACTCCTACGGCAGGCCGAATTATTTGGTAAACCCGTCGGATGTTGTCAGCAACACCCTTATGACAAACCTGCTTACATCGTTGCCTGAAAGTAAGGATGTGCGGGTTACCCATCCGCAATACCTTACCAACAGCGCGTCAAGCAATGTTGTTATTACCCAAACCGCCGATGTATGGATAACATTTTTATATGAAGGGGCCGGCAACCAGAACTCCGTGGGTTGGTACACCTACCCTACAGGCACCCCGCCAAATACGATTGCAGATATTTCAACAATCAACCTCATGTTCCCAAATTCGTCATTATATGGCAGTGGGGGTACCATGCGCTCCGGTGACAAAGTATACTTAGGCACCTTCCAGCCAGGAACAACCATTGGTTTTGTGCTATTTTCAAACGGTTGGGCAGGCAGCAACAAAGTAAGCACCAGCGCTTATAAATTTTTCACCGACAGTGCGCTCAACCCAGAGCCGCCCAGCCTGCAGAGGCATACCATAGTGCTGAATGATGCAGCCGACGGAAGATACCTTGTATGCTTTGAGGATTTGCTACGCACCAGCCCGAGCTGTGACCAAGATTTTAATGATGTTTGTATTTACGCATCAGCGAACCCTGTTACGGCCATCTCAAGTACTAATATAGCACCGATTGACCAGCCCAAAGACACCGATGGCGACGGGGTAACTGATGTTTTTGACCAATACCCAACAGACCCAACAAGAGCGTATAACACGTGGTATCCGTCTGCAAGCAGTTTTGCCACCACCGCATTTGAAGACCTTTGGCCAGCCACCGGTGATTACGACATGAACGACCTTGTTGTTAACTACCGCTATAAAATTGTAAGCAATGCATCAAACCAAGTAGTTGAACTATATGGCGATTATGCGGTACAGGCAGCAGGGGCCAGCTTTAAAAATGGATTTGGCGTACAATTTCCATTTAGCCCAACATTGGTTAAGCAAGTAACCGGACAAAAATTCGTGAGCAATTATATTACCCTTGCCGGTAATGGCGTGGAAGCCAACCAAAGCAAAGCGGTTATTATACCGTTTGATAACTATAATGCACTTATTAACAACTTTGGTGGTGCCTATTTTATAAATACCCAAACCAGCCTGCCAAAAGTAACGGGCGATACTGCGCATATTTACTTGCAGTTTGCTTCACCGGTTAGTGCAGCAACATTGGGTTCAGCACCGTTTAACCCCTTCCTGATTAGTAACCTTAATAGAACAATAGAGGTACACTTGCCAGGCAATGCCCCAACAGACCTTGCTAACGCAAAACTGCTTGGCACTGGCGAAGATGTATCCAATGCTGCCAAAGGCATTTACTATGTATCAAAAGCCAACTGGCCTTGGGCTATTAACTTCCCGGGCACATTTACTTACCCGGTGGAAGGCGTAAACATAACAGCCGCTTACTTGCATTTTCTTGACTGGTCTGGCAGCAATGGGGCATCCTATACTGACTGGTACAGCAACCAGGCTGCGGGATACCTTAACACAAACAACTTGTATACGAAATAAAATATTTTTGAAGCCCGCGGATTGAGTGAGACAAAAATGGGACACCTATAAAAAGGTGTCTCATTTTTTTTTAAAATATCGTTCCAAGGCTACTCACCCTTGTGGTGTCGGTTCCCTTAATTATAATATGGCAGTAGAATGAATTTTACTTGAACAAATCTTATTTGTATTGCGCTGACGAACCGATTTAATACAAGTTTCAGAGAGTTTATCTATCAATTTTTGATTTGTACAAATCACTAAAACCTAACCTCAATTATAGATGCTACCTGCACCGAAGGAACGTTAACATGCACCAAGCCATTTTTTGCAACAAAACCAAGTTTTTTACCTTCCGGTTGAAGCACTACACTTTTAATTGGCCTGCCTGTATTTATGTCTAGGGTAAGGGTGCCTGTGGCGGGTATACTGTCGTATTCATATACTTTGTTGTTGAAATGACTGCCTGCGGTGTTTATAATGTGCACAAACCATTTGCCGTTCTTTTGGTTTAAGGCAGTGTGAATGTAATCCGATCCTTTTACACGCACCAATGGCTTGGGCATAAGCCTGTTAATTATTTCGTTCATAATTTTTACATAGCCAGTGGCCATATAAGTATAATACGCATCGCCCATGTTAGCATACATGGCGGCTATTTTACCCTTTCCCAAACTGGCGACGGTAGCCAAAGGGTAGCCTGTTCCAAAACGCAAGTCATCTGTTGAGTAAAATTCGCCAATGGCCTCCGTACCCTTGTTTGGCTGTACCCGCAATGTACTTGCCTTTATACCGGCAAGTTGCTTGTTTAAACCGAGATAGATATTTTGTTTAACAGCACCGCCTACAAATTTTACACCCAATTCAGGTTCAAACGCTCTTGCCGCTTCTGCACCGATAATAAGCAGATTACCACCTTGCCGCACATATTGTAATATTTGGGTTTTTAGGGCAGTGTCCAAATCTGTCCATTCTGGTATAACAATCAGTGGGTATTCGTTTATCTTTTTTGCTAATTGGTGATCCATCAGTATTTCAACATTATTCCGGCCGTCCATTATCAACGACAGGTTGCCTTCCAGCTGCCTGCTACCCCAGCCATATACTTGGTTGGTTTGATTACGGACACTGTGGGTTGAATACCAGAGACCGATTTGAGGTACCGCCTCAGCCCCTTTGCAGAAAGGCTGGCGCGCCCGACAGAATTTCCCCAATTGCGCCATTAACGGAAAATACCATGGTTTTATGGAGCCATCGCGGTTTTGGGTAAAATAGCTTTGGTAACCACCGCCCATGGCAGTTACCTCTGCCGCTTCTTGTTCCAGTTGGGTTAACGATTTTGGCCCGGCAAGGTTTCCGTCTGCTGCAAATGAATAACTGAACCCCCACGACATCAAATCCCAAGGCTTGCCTTGCAAGGCAAGGCACCTTGCCTGGAACGCAGCATTGTACACGCAGTTTTGGCCCGCCACATCCCCCGACAGGTAATCAACTTTAACATCAACTGGCTCGGGCATCATGGATGAATAGGACCAATTGCTGGTTATTTGAAACATAGGGTTGTAAGCGTGTATAGCATCAACATACTTTTTCAAATACTGCCGGAAGGCGGCGCGGTTAAATTCAATAAAGGCTCGGTAATTTGGGTCGGTGGCTGATTTTGGCACATTGGCAATACCCGTTTCTTTATGGAATTTATCCAGTAACGCGGGGGAATAATCGGGGTATGTTGCCCAGCATTCTCCGTCTACCCACGCACCATTCACCCCATAGTCGGATATTTCCTTCAACTGCGGAATAAGAAGACTGTCAGCATAAGCTCCAAAATACGCGTTATTTTCATTGTCCAGACTGCCGTCCGCTGCAACCCTTGCCCAGCCGGGATGGTCGTGTACTGCTTTTATATCCTTCAGCCCTGAATAATGCACATATAATGCAACATTGTGTTTTAAGGTAACCTCCCGCCATATCTTCAATATGTCCTTTGTATAACCGCTGGTTTGGCTGCCAACTTTTGTGGGATAGCTTGAATAGCCGGGATGGCCCTTGCAATCAACCTGCACAAAATCGGGCTTTACTATGGTAAGAAATGAATCAATGGTTTCGGCCGTAAAGGTTTTACCTATTTCTTTGTCTTCGAAACCGGCATGAAAATCCATGTGGATGCCAAAAAAACAGTCCGCCCTTTTTTTGGGTTGGGCATATAAGGCAAGCCAAAGTACCGAGGCAAAGGCAACGAGAATTACTTTTTTCATATGCAAGTTTATATTTAAACGTAAATTCCAAAACTTAGCAAATGCTACCCCGCCCAACCCTCTCTATCTAAGCTTCTGTATTGTATTGCTTCTGCAAGGTGTTCCGCTTTTATATCAGGCGCGCCGGCCAGGTCGGCAATGGTACGGCTTACTTTTAAAATGCGGTCGTAGGCGCGGGCGCTAAGGTTTAATCGTTCCATGGCGCGTTTAAGCAATGCTTCGCCTGCTTGGTTTATAATGCAAATCTCCCGTAATTGTTTGCTGCTCATTTGTGCATTCGCATACATACCGGGTACATCTTTATATCGTTCTGTTTGTATGTCCCGGGCCTTAATAACCCTTTCGCGAATCACTGCCGAGGTTTCCCCCTTGCCCACGCCGCTTAGTTCACTAAATGCCACCGGTGTAACCTCCACATGCAAGTCAATCCTGTCCAATAATGGACCTGAGACTTTATTCAAATATTTCTGAACGGCACCAGGTGGGCAGGTACATTCTTTTTCTGGGTGGTTATAGTAACCACAGGGGCATGGGTTCATACTTGCGATTAACATAAAGTTGGCGGGGAAATCGAGCGCCACCTTTGCGCGGCTTATGGTAACCTTTCTCTCTTCCATTGGCTGCCGCATCACCTCCAACACGGTTCTTTTAAACTCCGGCAATTCATCCAAAAACAAAACCCCGTTGTGCGCCAGGCTTATTTCCCCAGGTTGTGGCATACCCCCGCCGCCAACTAAGGCCACATCGCTGATCGTATGGTGGGGCGACCGGAACGGCCTTTTACTGATGAGCGAGCTGTTCTCGGGCATTTTGCCTGCCACACTGTGTATTTTCGTCGTTTCCAATGCCTCCATCAAGCTAAGCGGCGGCAGTATGGTGGGTAACCGTTTGGCCAGCATGGTTTTACCTGCACCGGGCGGGCCTATTAATATGGCGTTGTGGCCACCTGCTGCGGTTATCTCCATGGCGCGCTTAATGTTTTCCTGGCCTTTTACATCATTAAAATCAATATCAAAAGCATATTGGCTGTGGTAAAATTCGTCGCGGGTATTTATCTCCACCGGCGTGAGGCTGTTTTCATCGGCAAAAAACTCAATCACATCTTTAATATGGCCAACACCGTACACCTTTAGGTTGTTCACCATGCCGGCTTCCCGCACGTTCTGTTTAGGCACTATAAGTCCCTTAAAGCCTTCTTTTCGCGCTTGTATGGCAATGGGCAGCGCACCCTTGATGGGCTGGATGGTTCCGTCCAAACTAAGCTCCCCCATCAACACATATTGCGCCAAACGCTCAGGCTGTTCAATTTGCTCGCTGGCACCTAATACGCCAATGGCAATGGGCAGGTCAAAGGAACTGCCGCTTTTTTTTATATCGGCAGGTGCCAGGTTAACCACCAGCTTGGTACGCGGCATGTGGTACCCGTTATTTTTAATGGCGCTTTCAATACGCTGTAGGCTTTCTTTAACCGCACTGTCTGGCAGGCCCACAATAAAATAATTTTGGCCGTTGCTCACGTTCACCTCAATGGTTATAGAAATTGCCTCCACCCCGTACACAGCACTGCCAAATGTTTTTACAAGCATGATTTAGGTAATAAGGCGATAAAGATATTTTGTAACCGGTAAAGTAGCTAAAATATCAAGGAAAATCGCTTTTAGATTTTTCTGATTATTTCCTTGTGGATGCCATCAATACACCCACTTAGCCTGTTAAGTGGCTTGCTTATTTTGAAGTACTGTCATTGTAAAGAAGTTATTGTTTCGCATTACTGGGATTGCCTCGCTTTTCTTTTTTTAATGGGGTCGCACAAGTTGACAATCTACCTGAGCTGCCTACCATGCCTCCATTAACCCAAAAAAGACCATGCATCTGTTCTATTACACCTGTGTGTTTCTTTTTTATGCCACCTGCACTATTTAAACCAGACTCCGCGCGCTGTTTGGTTTAATATTTTTAAGGATTGAATGTAAAACAACACATTCATAAATACCGTTACAATTGTATTAGCATTTACAACCCCAGGCAAACCATACAGCCGCCCCCAGTAAATGGAAAGTGGAATGTTTATGCAGGACGCTACCATAACACATATTAGTTGTATCCTTATTTTGCCGGTACCGTTTTGAAAGTAGGCGTAAATAAGTTGAAAAATATAGGCAATAACATAAACCGCCATAGACAATGAAAGCCACTTTTCATTCACTATGTCTGAACCAAGCCAAAACTTGTAGATAAATCTTGAACAAATAAAAAGCAATAGCGAACCCAAAGATAACAGCAGCCAAACTTGCCGCATGCGTTTTAGGGAACTCTTCATCCAAGCAAATTCCTTTTTAGCAAAAGCATCGGTAATGGCACTCCAGTAAGGGGTCATTATCACAAAAGCAACCACTACAATTGCGCTAAATAACTTGTAGGCTATGTTAAACCTGGTAACGGCTTCTGGCCCCAAGGTTTTTATGCGTGTAATAACAATATTATCGGTTTCATATATAATCAAACCCCCAATTTGTAAAAAAAAGAAGGTACCGCCAACACTTAAAAGGCTCTTAGCATTTTGTACATCGATATACTTAAACTTGGGCTTGAAGGTTTTCAGGCTTGTTTTGAATAAATAAATATTGGCAATAAAAAGTACCACCACAGGCACCCCTGCCAAAACAAAAACCAGTGTTAACAAATTGCCCTTGGTGTATAACGATAACAGATAAATAATTGCCAAACTTATTATTTGGCCTATTAATGTAATAAACGAAACCTTATATACTTGATGGCTGGCCATAAGTATGGTGTTTATTGGCTGTAAAAAAAACTGCACGCAAAAGCAGCTTAACACAACCACCAAAATTGGCCATAAATTGGGCAATGCATCCACCGGTACGTTTAATAGACGGTTCCATTCCACATGGAAGCCGGCTGTATAAAAAAGTATGAATATAACAATGGCAATTGTAAAAAGCGCCGCGTAAGTGGTGCTTATGTACTTTAATATGTTTTCCTGCTCGCCCAAGGCCAATGAGTGGGCGAGTTTGTTTCTAAGCCCGTTGCTTAAGCCAATATCAAAATTATTCATCCACAATACGATTGAACTAACCGTGAGCCAAATTCCGTATTGCAAAGGATTTACATAATGAATGGTTACTGGTATTAAAATAAACCCAATCAACGCACTACCACCTTTAACCAAAAAAGAAATGATAATGTTTTTTTGAATTTTTAAAGTTCTTTCATGCCTTTGCCCTAATAGCTCTCGGGCCTTTGCTTTTAAAAATGATATCATTTATGTACAATTAATCCGGACAGTTGTTGTAAGAATAACGAATATTATCAAACTTCCCGTTGCAATAAAACCAGCAAAACCCCATCTCCATCTAAATTTCCCGGCCACTTATTTACCGGTAACAAAAAAGGCAGCCAACTGGGGCGAAGTTAACGTTTAGATGGTTGAATAAAAAACAACAGGTTTTACCGGTTATTCAAAAACCTAAACAACAAATAAACCACAAGTTGCCTGTACCAGGCCCGTGCCAAATGCTAAATTAATTAGATGATTCAACCAACACGGTGTGAACAAACAACTATTTTTCAATAAAGACTTAAACACAAAGCATTCTTCCCTATTCCTACTCCGCTAAGGCTATTAATGCGGAACCTTTAATAATTGGCTGTCCGGTAACAAGGCACCAAATTTGCCATATTTAATTTACGCTGCAACGCAGTGAAGTATATATTTTTGTTATCAACTAACCGAATCGTTAAAAAACACAAGGTGCAGATTGATTTATTAAATGTTGACAAAGTAGAAGCCAATGCCCAAAAAATTACTTATTAACCTATTCTGTGTTGTTTTTTTCCCAACCATTTCCATAGCATCTCCACCGGGTGCCACCTTTTGCGGGCCCTACACCAAGTCAAAACCCATTTTGCTTGAAAATGCCAGCAATATCACCATCAGCGACCTTGAAATCACTAATTCAAAAGGTGTTTGTATTACTTTGAACAATTGTAGGAATATTAAAATACTTAAATGCCAACTGGGCCCTTCCCCTGATTTTGGTGTAGCGTTGTATAATTGCACCAACGTGACCATATCAGATTGCCGGATTGAAAATGTTTCAACGGGGGTAAACGCTATTGAGTGCCACGGCATAAATGTTAACCATATACAAGTTAAAAACGTAAAAGGCCCTTTCCCCATGGGGCAGATGGTTAATTTTGATAAAGTAAGCGGCGTGGGTAACCGGGTAACCGACAATGTTTGTGAAAATATTATGGGCAAAAGTTACCCGGAAGACATCATTGCCATGTACAAAAGCTCCGGCACCGCCGCCGACCCCATACAAATTACAAACAACTGGTTAAGAGGCGGCGGACCGAGCAAAACAGGTGGCGGCATTATGGCTGGAGACAGCGGTGGAGCCTACATTGTTATTAAAGACAATATATTGGTTAACCCCGGCCAATACGGCATTGGTGTTGCAAGCGGAACGCATATAAAAGTTATTGGCAATAGGATATATGCAAAAAAACAAACCTTTACGGGTACCGGGTTATACATATGGAACCAATACCCTAACAAAGCATGTGCACTTGACACCATAGCCGATAATAAAATCAACTGGACCAACAACGAAGGAAAATTGGATAATTTCTGGAATGCGGGCAATTGCGGCAATGTTGCCGGATGGGAAACAAACACATTTGATACTAGCATTAATGCCGCCATATTGCCAGAAACAATCATTAACAATTGCATGGCTGCGGGTGTGTCCGCCGCCGCAAGCACACCAGTTAAAACAGCGCATTTTAACTTCACAGGGCCATGGTATATTACAGCTTTTGTGTTACTACTGTTTTTATTAACCTGCCCCCTATATATTACCCTGAACACGAAATGGAAAGGCAAAACTTTACACAAACCTTAAAATCACACCGGCCTTATTGGGCTGCCGGCCCAGTTGGTGCCGGGCGAAAGCGTCTCCCCTTTCATTACTAAACTCAACGCATCAATATTTACATCATTGCCAATATTGGTGTCGTATAGCACAATACTGCGTGCGCCAATGCTGGTGCGTTCTCCTATGGTTACGGGGCCAATCTTCATTACCCTGTCTTCAAACAAATGGGTTTGTGGGCCGCAGTCTTCGTTTAAAGCAGTATCCGTGCCAATGCTTACCATGTCAAACTCGGTTATATCAGTGGTGTTCATCCAAACACGCTTACCAGTTTTTGTACCAAATATTCTTAATATCAGCGGCAGCCAAGGGGTGCCACGTAGAAAATCAAGTAAAAAAGGAACGCATAAGGCTTCATAAGTGCTTGTTATTGCTTCGGTAAGCCATACCGGCATCGTCCACATCGGTTTTTGGGCAGGTTTGTACCGCCCGACTAATATCCATTTTAATGCCGCCGTTACAATCACTGCCGGTATGCCAACAAAGGCTAAGTAATAAAATGGCAGTTGCAGTATAATTTTCCATACTGGTTTATCCACAATCAGGTCGTGGCCGTAAGCAATAAAAAATATACTGGCACACAGTATCACCGTCTCTGGCAAAATAATGCGTATGAACTCGATAAGCCCCCTTGTTATTTTGCGCAGCAAGGTTGGGTTTGATGTTAGCGACTGGGCAAATGGCTGGCTTTGCTGCCTGCGGGGAAGGGCGATTGCGGGTGAGCCAAACCAATCTTTTATATCAGAATTAGCCAGTTGTTGTTCTGTAGGCGGTGTTGATAAAACGCCAATTAACATGTCGGGCGGCAGCGTATAACCCTGGGGTATCAAGGCACTGTTGCCCACAAAACTGTTATCCTTTATAGTTGTTCTGTTCAATATTAATTGCTGTCCCCTTACATCGGCCTCGCCAAGTGTTACCGCATCAGCCACAAAGGCGCCGTCGCCTATCTCCAACAAGGGATGTGTTACACTGCTGGCTGTTGATATTTCCGTGTTCCTGCCAATTTTTGCACCTAACAGCCTGAAGAACCCCGCCACGTACACCGTGGCGTATATGGGATGCATTACCACAAGGTTTAAAGCCATTAGCTGGTCGCTTAGCCATTTTCTAACATAACGCATGGAATACACCGGGTATTTGCCCGGCTGAATGTTGATGTTTAACAGCCTGGTGAACAGCACCGTTTCTACAGTAAACAATAGCATGTACAACACGGAAAGCAACGGAACGGCCACTATGTAGCTAAAATCGTAATAGCCTGCGGCATTATCCATTTCATGCAATGCCACAATTACCGGCAATAAGGGAATTAAGACAAAAAGCGGGAAAACGAACAATAGGATAAAAAACACGCCTTCATAAAGGGTCTTTTTTGAACTGGAAACAAATAGCGGCTTGGGTAAATCCTGCACCGCCTTTTTTTCTTTTAATACCGCCGGGCTGCCAGCCCACACCTCCCCTTCCTTTATTGTTATCCCGGCTGGCAAATAACTTAGGTCTTGCAACTCCCCATATTCGTCAATATTGGTATCACCGCCAATTACCGCGCTGCTGCCTATATAACAATGGTCGCCTACATTAACACGCCTTAGTTTTAGCACCCCATTTTCCACAAAAGCATTGTCAATCAAAACTTGGGAGCTAAGGCTCGCATCCCTCCCTATCGTCACAAGGTCTTCCGCGCCAATAATAATATTGCTCAATTGGGCATCAGGGGCTATTTCTGCCCCAAACAGCCGTAAAAAAGAGGGATACAAAGGAGTCCCGCTGATGAATTGCGATGGTATCAATCGCTGCAAAGTTTTTACAAACCACCAGCGGAAATAATAATTGCCCCATAATGGGTAATCGCCTTCCTTCATTTTGCCTATCACCAGCCATTTTAGCGATACCACAATAAGCGTAAAAATTGGCGGGATTAAGCAATAAAATCCTATAGCCGCCAAAATACCCAGCCAGTGGCTGCCTGTTTCCTCGCTGGTGTAATAATAACCAACGTACGGCGTAAAAACTTCCACCGTAAACAAGCCATAAATACCAACCAAGGCCACCGTTTGTGCCAACCAGCAAGTGTAGTATCGCAGTGGCGGTATCTTATTAAATACGTTTTTGGGGGTTGTTGAAACCTGCGGCAACTGTTGCCAAACATCAGCCAAAGCCTTTAGCGGACGGTGGATATAAATGTCTTTTAAAGAGGCGTTCGGCACACCCGCTTCCCGCCTGAAGCGGGAAACAAAACCGGCCGCGATAAGCGAATGCCCTCCTAAATCAGTAAAAAAATCCTGCGCCAGGTTTATATCCCTGCCGGGGAAGGTTTTTCGTAAAACTGCCAGCATCCTATCCTCCATGGGGGCATTCATATCTATCACCTCGGCGGCACCATTTTCCGCAACTTCCTGCAGGGCCTTGGGTACTGGCAACGCGCTGCGGTTTATTTTGCCGCTGGGCATACGCGGCATTTCCTTCAATGCCATTATAACGGAAGGCACCATATAAGGGGGCAAGGTTTTGGCAAGTTCGGCCCGCAAAACCTGTTCATCAAAAGCAACGCTGTCATCTAATACAACGTAAGCAACCAGGTGTTCATTACCATTGCTGTCTTTTTTAATGGCAGCGGAGGCGGCGGAAACATTAGGCTGGCCATGCAGATGGCTTTCAATGTCACCCAGTTCTATCCGGTAGCCGCGTAGTTTTACCTGGTCATCCAGCCGGCCATAAAATTCAATGGTGCCGTCCTCGTTTATCGTGGCGGCATCACCGGTTAAGTAAATCCTGCTACCGGGCAAGCCAAACAGCGAATGAGGCTTATCCAGAAATTTTTTACTTGTTAACTCAGGCAGTCCTATATATCCGGCCGACACGCCTGGCCCGCTTATTACCAACTCTCCTTTCTCACCCCTTGGCATAACATGCAGCAGGCTGTTAACCACGGCAACACCATAGTTTGGTAAGGGCTTGCCTATGGTTACTATATCTCCCGGTTTAAGCCTGCTGATAGTTGCGCTTACCGTGGTTTCTGTTGGGCCATAACTGTTAAAAAACAGCCTGCCTGGTGTGGCCCATTTATTTACCACCTGGGGGGTGCAGGCCTCCCCGCCTGCATTCACTAAACGAAGCGATGGTATATTTTCATCCATTACCGCCAACAGACTGGGCACTGCATGAAAAACGGTTATGGCATTCTTTTTAAAAACCTCACTCAGCTCATCAATTGCCTTAGCGGTAGTAACATCAGCCACCCACAGGGTTGCCCCTGCAAAATAGCCTACCCAGGTTTCCTCGCACCACATATCGAACGAAACTGAAAAACCTTGGTAAACCTTATCATCGGGCCGAATATTAAAATAACTCTGCTCCGCCCTTACCAAGTGGCAAATTTGCCTATGGGTGATGGGTATGCCCTTTGGTTTGCCTGTGCTGCCGGAGGTGTAGAGTATATATGCATTATCATCCGGCGACAGGGTCGCGCTGATTTCAAATACTTCATTAGCCGTTGGTTGGGGTACCACCTGTAGAATTAGTGCGTTGGTGTTTAACGCAAAACGGCTAAAGCAGGCATCCGCCTTTACTTCCCTCAACACAGTTTCAACCCTTTCCGCAGGCATCTCCCTGTCAACAGGCACATAGGTTGCACCTACTTTTATAATACCCAATATAGCAGCATGCAACTCCAAACCGCGCCGCCACCAAACAGCTACATTGCTACCTCTCCTCAT
>Ga0364894_10388_pt1 | contig 18827 bp, 20 predicted proteins | sample ExccelJu500001D4_FD_206942 | JGI IMG/M metagenome (GOLD analysis project Ga0364894, IMG submission 206942) | Enriched cells from Trout Bog Lake Hypolimnion, Wisconsin, USA - BchlTB.July16.5000.01.D4 | ecosystem: Environmental > Aquatic > Freshwater > Lake > Hypolimnion/Profundal zone | place: USA...
GAAAGTAAGCCTGCTTTATAGTCGGTAATAAAGGCGCGTCCATCTTTGTGAAACTTCAATCCATTTGGCCAACCGTCATACTGGGTCACTAATTCCCAATCGCCCTTTGGGGTAATGCGGAAAATACGACCAAAAGGAATATCTACAAACCATAGATTTCCTTCGCGATCAAAAGAAGGACCTTCCAAGAAGCACTCAACCTCTGCGCCTTGACGGTTTGGATCAGACCAACCTGTACGACTTTTTTTTCGGAATTTAGCGGGCATCGACATGAATACCTCAGCTTTAATCTTCTCTATGGGCTGAAATGGGTTGTACATATAGGCCCCTTATTTATTTGTTCGGACAAGTAAATTTACCATAAACCCATAAAAGACAATAAAACTATAAATAATTAAGGGTATAGTTATAGAAAAATATAACTTGTCCGAACATATTCGAAACAATGAGACATCCCATCACCCGCAAAGTCTTAGAAGCGGAACCCCGCGTGGGAAGGGTCTTGCTTGCAAAATCAGCAATTCAGTAGCGCCTCTTTTATCAAGTAATTTAATTTGCAATGTGAGCGTAAGAAAACATGATTGAAACTTCTGAAAAAAAATTAGCTGGCCCGATTATTCGACTTCACCCAAATGACAACATTGTTGTTGCGCGCGTTGACGTCAGCATTGGAACCGAAGTCCCAAGTGAAAACTTTACTAGCCGCAGCCAAATTCCTGCTGGTTACAAAATTGCCGCCAAAAAGATTGCCAAGGGCAACCCCATCCTCAAATACAACGTTACCGTTGGATTTGCAAATACTGATATTGAGGCTGGCACGATGGTGCATAGTCACAACACCGAGTTTCGCGAATTCGATCGCGACTATGCATATGCTAGCGAGTTCAAGCCAACCCAAATGCTTCCCGAATCCGAACGCGCCACCTTCCAAGGTTATGTTCGCGCCAACGGCAAAGTGGGTACACGTAATTTCATTGGTATTTTATCGACCGTCAATTGCTCTGCAACTGTAGTGAATAAAATTGCTGACTATTTCACTCCGGAGCGTTTAAAGGATTTTCCAAACGTTGATGGCGTCGTAGCGTTTAGTCACGATATTGGCTGCGGCATGGAGATGAGTGGTGAGCCAATGCAGCTACTTCGCCGCACGATGGCGGGCTATGCGCGTCACCCTAACCTAGCTGCCGCCCTGATCGTTGGTCTTGGTTGCGAACGCAATCAACTCAAGGGCCTAATGGAGCAAGAAGATCTCAAAGAGAGTCATAATCTTCACACTTTCATCATGCAAGAGTCGGGTGGAACACGTAAAACCATCGAAGCTGGCATTGAGGCAGTTAAAAAACTATTGCCTGATGCGAATAAAGCTCAACGCGAAACTGTTTCGGCAAGCCACCTTACTGTCGGCTTGCAGTGCGGCGGATCCGATGGCTTTTCCTCTATCACCGCAAACCCAGCGCTTGGAGCAGCAATTGATATTCTGTCGCGCCATGGTGGCACTGGTATTTTGTCAGAGACTCCTGAGATCTATGGTGTTGAACATACCCTGACTCGCAGAGCTGCCTCCAAAGAGATTGGCGAAAAACTCATCAAGCGCATTCGCTGGTGGAAAGATGAATACTCTGTAGGTCGCGATGTTCAAATCAATGGTCAAGTAAGTCCAGGCAACCAAATCGGCGGCCTTGCCAACATCTTTGAAAAATCACTTGGCTCCTCCATGAAAGGGGGTACCGGTCCATTGATGGAAGTCTACAAATACGCAGAGCCAGTTACCGCAAAAGGTTTTGTATTTATGGATACGCCGGGATTTGATCCGGTATCCGCAACCGGGCAAATTGCTGGTGGTGCCAATTTAATAGCCTTCACTACCGGTCGAGGCTCTATGTTTGGCTCTAAGCCCGCCCCCTGCATCAAGCTCGCAACCAACACCCCAATGTACCAGCATCTGACTGAAGATATGGACATCAATTGCGGAGAAATTCTCGATGGCACCGTTTCCGTCCAGGAGATGGGTCAACGGATTTTTGAACTCTTTTTGCGCACCGCCTCTGGCGAAGCGTCTAAAAGCGAACTTCTCGGCCTTGGTGACTATGAATTTGTTCCGTGGCAAATTGGCGTGATGAGCTAAGCGCAAGTCAATGCATTATCTAGATTAAGCGAGCCAATGGCCCGCTTTTTCTTTACCCAAAAGAAGCCTGAAATGAACTCCAAGGAACTGTAGAATTAACCCTGTTAGCTTAATCAGGACTCAAGCAGGCTTATGAAATTTCAGGACTATTACGAGACGCTGGGTGTTGCGCGAACCGCTACAGAAGCGGAAATCAAAAGTGCCTATCGCAAGCTAGCACGCAAATATCACCCAGACGTCAATAAAGAAAAGGATGCTGAAGAGCGTTTCAAGGAAGTCGGTGAAGCTTATGCCGTCTTAAAAGATACAGAGAAACGCGCTGCCTATGATCAAATGGGTAGCAACTGGAAATCAGGCCAAGACTTCACCCCACCGCCAAATTGGAATGAAGGATTTGAATTTTCTGATGGCGGTTTTGGTGGCAACTATGAAGGAGATCAAAGCGAATTCTTTGAATCTCTTTTCGGCAGAGGAAAGCATCGTCAAGGTAGCCGAGGCGGTCACCGCCACCCCGATCAAGGAATGCACTTTAAGGGTCAGGATCATCACGCCAAGATTTTGATTGATCTTGCGGATGCCTATAACGGTGCTAAGCGCACCATCACACTCCATATGCCAACGCTCGATGCAAGTGGCCATGTATCTACACAAGAACGAAAACTGGATGTCAGTATTCCAAAAGGGATTAAGGCCGGACAAAATCTTCGCCTAGGCGGACAAGGCGGCCCCGGAATAGGTGATGGCGGTGCCGGAGATCTCTATCTAGAAATTGACTTCCACCCCAACCCTATCTACCGCGTTGATGGCAAAGATGTATATCTCGACTTGCCACTTGCGCCCTGGGAAGCAGCCTTAGGAACAACGGTAAAGGTTCCCACCCCTTCAGGCAGCAGCCTAGAGCTCACGATCCCAGTCAATACAACAGCGGGTCGTAAGATGCGCCTCAAAGGTAAAGGTATTCCAAGCAAGGAGCTGGGCGATCTGTATGTCGTCACCATCATTCTTACGCCTTCTGCGAATACAGAAGCACAGAAAGAAGCCTACCAAGCGTTCGAAAAGGCTTTTGAGTTCAACCCCAGAACCCACTTGAAGGGATGATGAAATGACCCAAGCCAATATCACTTGGATTGAAGGCGTGATTGTTGAGACTGAAATACACATGAGTATTGTGGAACTATCTCAAGCCGCAAGCGCTAGCGAAGACCTCATCATGGACTGGGTAAGCGAAGGCGTCCTCAGCCCAAGCGGATCATCCCCTCAAGATTGGCGATTTGGAGGAGATTCACTAAGCAGAACAAAAGCTGCCCTGCGCTTGAGCAGGGACCTCGAAATCAATACCCCGGGATTAGCGCTGGCCCTGCAATTACTAGATCAAATCTCTAATCTCAAAGCGCAGCTTATTCGTATTGGTAATAACAGTACTGAGAAAAGCTAAAAAGGCTAAATCTCAGTCCTTTGTAATAAGTGTTCCCAGCGCTGCATCTTTTGCTCCAAATCAGCAGTAATCTTAGATAAACGAGCCTGCATGCTGGCTGCCAAATCAGGTTCATTTTTGTATAAATCTGGATTACTCATCTCGACTCCAATAACCGCCTGCTCTGTTTCAAGAGTTTCAATCTGCAAAGGCAAGGCTTCAAGCTCTTGACGCTCTTTGCTGTTCAGTTTTTGTGCGCCACTTTTAGCTGGAGCTGACTTAACTTCAACCTTCGCAGCCAACCTCTCAACAGGCTTAGCAAGCTGCTCTGGTTTTAGCGCACCACTTGCTGCGCGAATTTTGTCTGAACGTGCTTTTTGAATCTTCCAATCCTCATAGCCACCTTCGTATTCACGCCAAAAGCCATCACCTTCATTAGCAATGATGCTAGTGACCACGTTATCCAAAAAATAACGATCATGACTCACCAGAAATACAGTGCCTTTGTATTCTTGCAGTAATTGCTCAAGCAAATCTAAGGTATCAATATCCAAATCGTTGGTTGGCTCATCGAGCACCAATACGTTGGCAGGCCTTGCAAACAGACGGGCTAATAGCAAACGATTGCGCTCGCCACCCGATAGAGTGCTCACTGGTGAATTTGTCCGCTCAGGGGCGAACAAGAAATCACTTAAGTAACTCTTCACGTGCTTGCGGTTACCGTTAATTTCAATCCACTCACTACCAGGACTAATGTAATCCTCTAAAGAAGCATTGAGATCAAGACCTTCACGCATCTGATCGAAATAAGCTACCTCGATGCGGGTACCCATCGTTGCCGTACCAGAATCTGGCGCAATCGTTCCCAAAATTAATTTAAGTAAAGTGGTTTTTCCAGCGCCATTGGGGCCTAAAAGGCCAACCTTATCGCCACGCAGAATCGTTGCCGTGAAGTCTGTCACGATTGGACGATCGTAAGCCTTCGAAACGTTTTGCAGATCCGCAACAATCTTGCCACTGCGATCTCCAGCAGAGACGGCTAACTTCACTTGACCAATAGCATCGCGCCTTTGTGAGCGGCTAGCGCGGAGATTTTCCAAGCGGGCAATACGAGCCACACTTCGTGTACGACGCGCCTCAACCCCCTTGCGTATCCAGATCTCTTCTTGGGCAAGTAATTTATCAGCCCGCGCATTAGCCAGGGATTCAGAATTCATTTCTTGGTCTTTTAAAACCTCATAAGCCGAGAAGTTGCCGGGGTAGGAGCGCAAGATTCCACGATCAAGCTCCACAATTTGCGTGCAAACATTATCCAAAAAAGCGCGATCATGGGTAACCAAAATCACTGAACCTTGATATTCTTTGAGAAGTTCTTCAAGCCAAGCAATCGAATCCAAATCCAAATGGTTGGTAGGCTCATCCAATATCAACACATCTGGAACTTCAACTAGAGCCGTGGCTAAAGCAACGCGCTTTTTAGTTCCGCCAGATAAAGTACTGATCTTGAGATCGGCCTCGAGATGCAAGCGATCCAGAGTTTCATGAACACGTTGCTCCCAGTTCCAGCCGCTTACAGCCTCCAATTGGGACTGCACTTCATCAAGACGATGGTGAGAAGCATCATCCCATTCGCCAACGCTGAGGGCTTCATACTCTTCACGCAGAGCCTTGGCCTGAGCCACACCCTTAGATACCGCGTCAAAAACCGTTTCGTTTGCCTCGAATATAGGCTCTTGGGGAACATAGGCAATACGCAGACCCTGCTGGTATTGCAAAAGTCCATCATCCATTTTTTCTATACCAGCCAGAATCTTTAACAAAGAAGATTTGCCGGTGCCATTGCGACCAATTAAGCCAACACGTTCGCCGGATTCCAGGGAGAAAGCAGTGTTTGCGAGGAGGTCAACGTGGCCAAAAGCCAGTTTTGCATCAGTAAGTACGATTAAAGCCATGGCGACATTATCGTCACTTCAGCAAAAGATGGGATATTTCCTTCAATTTCTGCGAGACTACTCATAAATGAACTGCAAACTATCCCCCTCCGCACCTCGCCTCATCCTGTTTGCGGGTCACGCCGGCACAGGTAAATCTACGCTTGCCAAGAAAGCTTTACCTCAAATCGTTGAAAAAACCGGGAAAGATTTTTTCTTTTTGGATAAAGATACGGCCTACGGAGCCTTCAGCGCCCATGTGATGGGGATAACTACTGGAAACTCAAATGATCGTGATAGCCCCTACTATCTCGAAAATCTGCGTAATTGGGAATACTCCGGCCTCATCGATATCGCCAGAGAGAATCTCTTGCTAGGTGTAAATGTTATCTTGGTTGGGCCATTCTCCAGGGAGATTAAGGACAGGGTAATGTTTAGTCCGCAAGCGCTGGGCATTCCACCGGAAACCAGCATTCGACTAGCCTGGATAGATCTTGAAGAAAAAGAGGCAAAGCGTCGGATGGAAACACGCGCAGATCCACGAGATGATTGGAAGCTTGCAAACTGGGATCAATACGCTACACGCAGAATCGAACCACCCAATCATCCATCCATCTTCAGATTCGACAATCTACATTTTGATGTAGCCAGATTTGAAAAACTCATTGATCATCTCATTCAATAAAGCATGATCAAAAAAATAGGGCTCCTGAAGGAGCCCCACCTCAGCACTAAGAACTGAATTCTTAGAACTTATAAGTCACGCCCACAGCAGGTGTCCATGGGTTTAAAGTCAACTTACCCAAATTTGCGCCGCCAGCTTGAGCCTGAACATTAGTAGCCATCGTGATGTATTTAACATCAACGTTCAAGCCCCAGTTTTTATCAAACATGTAATCCGCACCAACCTGAGCGACATAACCAACACTAGACGGTTCAACTTGTAGACCTGCTCCAGCACCGTAGAAATTTTGGCGATTACTAAAAATCGTGTAGTTAATACCAGCGCCAACATAAGGCTTAAATGCACCCAAGTCTGTAAAGTGGTACTGAGCCACCAACGAAGGAGGTAAGGCGGTCACTTTTCCAACGTTTGTATTAGAACCTGTGGCGGTAATATTTACCTGCTGCGGATAAGTTAACACTAATTCAGCGGCAATGTTCTTAGTGAAGAAATAGGATACATCGACCTCAGGAATCCACTCATTTTGAGCCTTAACATTAGCGGTCTGGGCTATGCCTGATTGACCGTTATTCCAAAGCAAATCTACGGCACGCACACGCACCATCCACGGGTTGTCGTTTGATGATTGAGCCTGTGAGGCGATTGGCGCCAAAGAAGCTACTGCAGCCATTGCTACTACTAGTGATTTAAGACGCATGATATTTCCTTTTTTGTTTTCGATTTGATGAGTTCATTTTCAAATTGATAGAAGGAAATCGATTTGATTTACATCAAACTCAACTTCACTGATTTTTTATGATTTGCTTAAAAGCAACAGTGTTTTATTGAGATTTTGATCTATGTCAAATCGATTGCTTTTTCAGACTCTTTAAAGAACCTTGGAGTAGGTTCCGCGCGCTTGAGACTCACGCAAATGACGATCAAACGTCATTGCTACACGCCTTGCGAGCAAGCGCCCCTTAATGGGCACTACCATTCGAGCCTCATGCCACTCAAGCAATCCCGCTTCTTCCAAACCCTTGAGCTCTTCGAGTTCAGGCTTGAAGTACTTTGGGAACTCAATACCATGATCTTTTGCAAACTGTTCTGTATCCAGCGCAAACTGGCACATTAATTCACCGATGAGTGCGCGACGCAATAAGTCATCTTTATCTAAACGCATCCCTCTTAAAGTTGGCAAATGGCCAGCATCAATTGCAGCGTAATACTCATCCAAGGTTCTGACGTTTTGTGAGTAGCAATCATCAACCTTGCCTATAGAGGAAATTCCAAAAGCCAATAAGTCACATTCGGCTTGGGTGGAATACCCTTGAAAGTTCCGATGTAGCTTGCCCTCCTTTTGGGCGATAGCCAATTCATCATCGGGCTTGGCAAAGTGATCCATACCAATAAAGACATAACCAGCTTCACCAAGGCGGGAAATCGTATTTGAAAGAATGTTCAACTTATCCGCAGCTGGTGGCAATTCTGCCGCAGAAATTCTGCGTTGTGGCTTAAAGATATGGGGTAAATGCGCATAGTTATAGACCGACAGGCGATCCGGACCCATCTCCAACACCAAATCAACCGTTTCTTTGAATGTCTCAGGCGTCTGCTTTGGAAGTCCATAGATTAAATCGACACTTCTAGATTTAAATCCGTATTTCCTCGACCAATCCATTACCGCGCGGGTTTCTTCAACAGTTTGTACGCGATGAACCGCCTCTTGAACAGCCAAATTAAAATCTTGGACCCCAAGACTAATGCGATTAAACCCAAGTTCAGCCAACAATGCGATATCTGCCTCAGTCACACGACGCGGATCAATCTCAATCGAATACTCGCCACCAGGGAGAAACTCAAAATGCTCGCGTGTGTGAAACATTAATTCAGTCATCTCTTCATGAGACAAAAAGGTCGGTGTGCCACCACCCCAATGTAACTGGGTAATTGGGATCTTTTTCTGAGTACCCATCGCCGCCGTGACCATCGCCATTTCTTTGGCGACGTATTTAATATACTTTGCGCTGCGGCCATGGTCCTTGGTAATGATTTTGTTGCAACCACAGTAGTAGCAAATATTAGGGCAAAACGGCAAATGGAAATAAAGCGATAAAGGCTCATTAATTTTGGCAACTCGCTCTAAAGCCCCTAAATAATCAGCTTCGGCGAATTCATTATGAAATCGATCGGCGCTCGGATAGGATGTATAGCGCGGTCCATTGATATCAAACTTTTGCAAAAGCTCGGGGTGAAATAAAACTTCTACTTCACTATTGGACGCATTAACCACGGCTGAGCTCATAAAGGGGAATCGATTTTAATGTGAATATTTAGACAGGTAATCAAGCGCCACCGCTTCCGCTACTTTAATACCATCAACGCCCGCCGACAAGATTCCACCAGCGTACCCCGCCCCCTCACCCGCTGGATATAGGCCTTTAATGTTGAGACTCTGAAAATTAGGACCTCTAGTGATCCGCAATGGCGAAGAGGTTCTCGTTTCAACACCCGTTAAAACAGCATCTTTCATTGAAAAACCCTTGATTTGTTTTTCAAAAGCGGGGATAGCCTCTCTGATCGCTTCGATAGCGTAGGCGGGCAAACTGTCAGCCAAGTCGGTTAAATGAACGCCAGGCTTATAAGATGGCGTCACACTACCAAACGCTGTTGAAGGCTTGCCTGCCAAAAAGTCACCGACCAGCTGGCCGGGAGCCTCGTAAGTAGAGCCGCCAAGTTCATAGGCTTTGGACTCTATGGCTCGCTGAAACTCAATACCAGCCATAGCTCCACCTGGGTAATCGTCAGGCGTAATACCCACGACAATGCCAGCATTCGCATTGCGCTCATTGCGAGAATACTGACTCATGCCATTAGTCACCACACGATTGGGTTCAGAAGTTGCAGCAACGACAGTGCCGCCTGGGCACATACAAAAGCTATAAACAGAGCGGCCATTTTTAGCGTGATGCACTAACTTATAGTCAGCAGCGCCAATCATGGGGTTGCCTGCATGCGGTCCTAGGCGAGCCTTATCGATGAGTGCTTGAGGATGCTCGATACGAAACCCCACCGAGAACGGCTTAGCCTCCATAAATACGCCGGCGTCATCCAGAGCCCGAAAGGTATCCCGAGCACTGTGCCCCAAGGCGAGCACAACATGATTGGCTGGCAGGTCATCATGCCCTTCAATTTTGACACCCTGAATTTGTTCATTCTCAATATCAAAACCAATAACTTTTTGAGAAAAACGAATTTCACCGCCTAAAGCAATAATCTCTTCACGAATTTTTTCCACCATTCCCACCAAGCGAAAGGTGCCGATGTGAGGTTTAGCAACATACAGAATTTCTTCTGGGGCGCCGGCTTTTACAAATTCATTCAATACTTTACGCCCATAAAACTTTGGATCTTTAATTTGGCTATACAACTTACCGTCAGAAAAGGTACCGGCACCGCCCTCACCAAACTGCACATTAGATTCTGGATTAAGTATATTTTTACGCCATAAGCCCCAAGTATCCTGAGTGCGCTCACGAACTTTTTTACCCCTCTCCAACACAATAGGCTTAAATCCCATTTGCGCAAGAACGAGTGCCGCAAATATTCCACAAGGGCCAAAGCCAATTACCACTGGCCTAAGATCAGCTCCTGATTCAATTGCCTCTGGTGCCTTAGCAACAAAGTGATAACTGGTATCCGGCGAAGGTCTTATCTGAATATCGCCAGCAAACTGCTTAAGCAGTTTCTCTTCGTCTTTGACCGAAAGATCAACGGTATAGATAAAAGCAAGCGCTACGTTTTTTCTGGCGTCATAACTACGCTTAAAGACCGTAAATTGATTTAAGTCTTTAGGGGCCAAATTTAAGCGCTTGAGAATTGCACCCTCAATTGCTTCTGGAGGGTGATCAATGGGCAGACGCAGTTCAGTAATACGGATCATGGAGCTCTACGATACACGGGAAATTGAGTCTATTTTAGTCCCCCAAGTTGGGCTGAGGGTTTAAAGGCGATAATGCGTTATGGCTCTACGCGCAACCATCCACAAAGCAGACCTCCACGTCGCAGATTCAGACCGCCACTATTACGGCAGTCACTCCCTCACCATTGCTAAACACCCTTCTGAAACTGAAGAACGCATGATGGTCAGATTGATTGCTTTTGCCCTTCAGGCGCAAGAGGCATTGACATTCACCAAGGGGCTGAGTGATACCGATGAACCCGATCTCTGGATTAAAGACCTGACAGATGCCATCAAGTTATGGATTGAGATTGGTCAACCCGATGAGCGGCGCATTCTTAAAGCCTGCGGTCGATCCGATCAAGTGATTGTGTATTGCTATGGTGGTCACACTAGCAAAATCTGGTGGGATGGCATTGCGAACAAATTAACTCGCGCCCGCAATTTGCAAGTGATCTCCATTCCAGCTGAACAGGCCAATGAATTAAATAAATTGGTTGAGCGCAGCATGGTGATCCACGTCAATATTCAGGACGGAGAGATTTACGTATCTTCCGACAAAGGTCAAGTCACCATTACTCCTGAGATCTGGCGCAACAATACCTAATCCGCCAATTTAAACAATGAGAGCGATTGTCTTAGATACCAATATCTTGCTAGATATTTTTGTGTTCGAAGATCCACGAGCAAGCGCACTAAAAGACGCCTTGCTTAATCAGAAAATAAAAGCTTATTCAAGTCAGGCCACGATAGAAGAGTTGGGTGATGTCATCTCGCGCCCACTCTTTTCCCTGGATGACAAAAAACAGACGGACATCGTCTCGCAATGGCGAGCTATAAGCCACCAGCTGGAAAGCCTTAAGTTAGAAGCAGCCCCTTGGAAGTGCCATGATCCCGATGACCAGATCTTTCTGGATATGGCCTATACCCTTAGACCATCAATTCTTATTAGCAAAGACAATGACGTACTAAATCTAGCAAGCAGAGCAGCTAAGGAGAATGTGTTGATTACTTCCAAGTACGACGCGCTTACCCTCTAAACGGAGAGCTTTAAATGCAGGCCTTGCGCTGCCTGTGCGGCAATTTCAAATGACTTTAATCGAGCCGCATGATCAAATATTTGACCAGTGACAATCACTTCATTAGCACCCGTTAGATCCATCCAACGCTGCATTTCTTTTTTAATAGTCCCTAAGGACCCCACTGCGGAACATTGCAGAGCATGTGCAGCCGCGGCTTTTTCGTACGGTTCACAAAAATCATCTAAATCGGTGATTGGGGGTGGTAGCTGGCCACGAGTATTGCGCCGCATCCGAATCACATTCTGCTGCAAAGTTGTAAAGAGATACTGAGCCTCTTCGTCTGTGTCGGCCGCTACGACATTCATGACAAATGCTGCATAGGGGCTAGCAAACTTATCAGAAGGCTTAAACAAATTGCGATAAGTCTGCATGGCATCGATGAGCTGCTCAGGGGCGAAATGAGAAGCGAAGGCATAAGGCAAACCAAAATGAGCCGCCAATTGAGCCCCATAGAGACTTGATCCTAAAATCCAAATTGGCACCTCAGTGCCCGCACCTGGAATTGCCTTAACAGCCTGCCCCTCCTGAATCGGCCCAAAGTAATGCTGGAGCTCTCGCACATCTTGCGGAAAGCGATCATCGCCGCCCAATAAATCTCGACGCAAGGCTCTTGCGGTTATTTGATCAGTCCCGGGCGCGCGGCCAAGCCCCAGATCAATCCTGCCCGGAAATAGCGAGGCTAAGGTACCAAATTGCTCGGCAATGACTAAGGGGGCATGGTTAGGCAACATTATCCCGCCAGAACCCACCTGAATACTCTTGGTGCCTGCGGCAATATACCCAATCAGCACAGCAGTCGCTGAACTGGCATTACCCGTCATATTATGATGTTCAGCCACCCAATAGCGTGTGTAGCCCCATTGCTCGGCATGTCGAGCAACATCCAAAGAGTTGCGCAATGCGTCTGAAGCGGTAAATCCCTGAGGAATCGGAGATATATCTAGAATGGAGTACGGAACGCTATTAGTCATCCCAAGATCATACTGAGAAAGCAATGTTTTGACATGAACCAAACGCAGCTGGCAGCAGCCGATGATGGCCTCTTCAAACCAGGTAGCAAGCTGAGACACAAAAAAACTGGTGGATTTTATAAAGTCGTTCTACTGGCAAATATAGAAGCAAATCTAGAGCCCGCGTACGTCTATAAGTCCATGCAAAGTCATGACTTTTGGATTAGGCCAAAAGCAGAGATGGAAGATGGACGTTTTGAACTCATCGCAGAATAAGAAACTGGAATATCCAATGACCGAAGACCGCATTACCAATCTAGAAATTAAACTGAGTTTCACAGAAGACCTCATCGAAAAACTCAATCAAATTGTTTACAAGCAGCAACAGCAAATTGAATTTTTATATCGTGAGCTCAAATCCATTAAGGAGCAGGCAAGCAGTAGCGGCGGTGGCGGGGCTGGCAGCCTTAAAGATGACATTCCCCCTCATTATTAGCTTACTGATACCATTAATAGCGGATCAATCAATTGATCTTTAATAACTAAAAGGAGTTAACCATGGGCAACCTAACCCCCTTTCTATTTCAATGGGCCTTAACCTCGCTATCTCTTTGGGTTGCTAGCTACGTCTTTAGTGGCTTGCGCTTTGCAGATGGTGGCTCACTTCTGATATCCGCCCTACTGCTTGGCTTTGCCAATGCGATTGTTAAACCTCTACTTATTCTCTTTACACTTCCGCTCACCATACTCACGATGGGTCTATTTTTGCTAGTCATTAATGCCTTAGTATTGATGCTGGTTTCATCAATCGTTAGTGGCTTTTCTATTTCTAGCTTTTGGACAGCATTCTTTGCAAGTATCTTTATCTCCTTGTTCAGCCTCTTTGTTAGTGGAATGCTGTTTTAAGTATCAGACCTAGAATTGCTGAAGAGTTAATTGGCTCCAGCCTCAATATCCGACCAAGGACGCAGCGCATTCTTACAGGGCTGCGACTTGGTTGCCAAAGATTTAGCGTTTTCCGCCAAGAGCGATACGCCACCCGTCAAAACTCCTAAACCAATTGATACCGCGCTTTTAACCACTGCGGCCTTATCAATGCCTGCACTTGGGCTCTGCAAAGTGCCTTGAAGCTTAATCAAGTTAGCCAAATCCAGCCCCGAGGTCAGTCCAGATTTTTCACGGGGATAGATATCTAAATTAATCACCTCATTCTTTAGATTGACTGAACCCGCAAGCACCACATTCAAGAGATTGGTTTCAAATCCCACCGAATCAGCGACATTCACCAAGCCATTGCTAACAGGCAAATATGCAACCGCACACTCTAAGGTGGTGTTATCTAATTTTTTGCGCAAAGGGTTAATGGCATTGAATACACTTACAGCAAAATCACCACCCTTGTTCAAAAAAGTTGATGTCAACATCGCTGGACCAACGGAGATCTGAATCTTGCCATTCGCATTACCAGCCAACTGATGCAAACTAGTGCCAGAGCTCTTCAAGTTAAATGCAATCTTGGTATCGCCACCACTCACCTTTGATTTGGAATCAGCAATCATTTGCTCAAGCGTAAACCCCTTAGCAAAACCATCCATAGCTAAAATCGGCGCAGAGCCATGAAACTGGCTCAAAGATAGATTTCCTTTTGCCTGCCCATTGCCTAACTGAAAGCTAACTCCCTGCATGTCAATTTTCTGGCCGCTAAATGTCATACTCGCATTTAAATTCTTGACAGGCGTTTGATCTGGCAGACCCAGCTCGGCAATTGCAAGGTTGATCTTACCGTTGGCTTCAGGCAATAAATCCAAGGGTAAGCGATCTTCACTAAAGAAGTATTTAGGCCGTGCTTTTGGTTTAGAGGCGGCAATGGGGAGCTTGCCACCAGTAGCCGCTAAAGCCGTACCCGCTAGAAGTGGCGCTAAATCAAAAGACTTGGAGCTAAGATCAATATTGAAGCTCGGTAATTGCTTGGGATTTTTCTGAATTTCACCCTGAACTGCGAGTGGCTTGCCATTGAGATCAATATCTAATCCAAGATCTACCTTCAAAGGTGATACGCCCCAATTATCCAGAATAGTCCGAATTGAAGTGACCTTTCCTTTAACTCCCAAGTCAAAGTTGGCATGCTTCATCTCCAACTTAATAGCGGTCTTATCACCACTGGCAAGCAAAGATAAGCGCTTTACTTCAAATAACCTTTGCGATCGCAAATCCTCTTGGTAGGAAATGCGCGCATCGGTAATATTTATATTTTCAATGGATATAAAACCACCGGGATCATTATTTTCTGCAGCGCTATTTGATTGATCTGAGCCTATAGTTGCCGTAGCCCCCTGAGCAAGTGGCGTGACAAAAATCCAATTGCCTTGGCCACTCGCATCTGATTGCAAATGCGCATCAAGGCCATTCAAATCAATTCGAATGATTTCCACTCGCTTCCTCAATAAAGGCAGCAAACGCACTCCAATCTCCACCTGTTTCAACTTAATCATCTCAGGATCAAACCCCCAAGAGACATTGCTAAGAGATACATCTTCAGCTTGAACGCCAATACTAGGGAAGATGGTCAGACTAACGGGACCCATTATCTTCAAATCACGACCAGTAGCATCTTTCACAGAAGAGCTTAGTAGTTGAGTGAGTTGGGCGGGCTTGATGGAAGAAATGAGATACCAAGCGCCACCAAAAGCCAATCCAAATAAGACAAAGAAGCTAACTAGAATTAACTTAAGATTTTTACGCATGAATAAATATAGCTCATGGCTCACAAAAGCACTACAACATCAGCAATCCGGTTAATATTTCAGATATAAAAATAAGCCATGAGACTACATACCCATGAAACTCGTTACTTACAAAACTAAGACGGCTGAATACCATATTGGCGCCATCAAAAACGCAGATATTGTTGACTTAAGTTCGCACCTAAAACAATCTGGCAAATCCGCCAGGAACATGGTTGAACTCATTCAAGAAATGGAAAATAACGAGGCATTATTTTCAGACCTTAATCGATACATTCAATCCGCAACGAATGGCACCCCACTAATAGAATCCGAACTTCAGGCGCCACTGCTCAGACCCGGAAAAATAGTTGCACTGGGAAGAAATTATGCAGACCATGCACAAGAAACTGGGGTTCAGCCCTTCGAAAACCCCCGCATTATTTCCAAGTTCCCCTCATCCATCACTGGACCAAATACTGTCATTCATATACCAGCAGGAGTAAAAAAGCTTGATTTTGAAATTGAGCTTGCTGTGGTTATGGGGAAAAAAGCAAAAAATATCGCAAGAAATGTAGCGCTTGATTATGTTGCTGGCTACACGATATTGAATGATGTCAGCGCTCGAGAATTTCAGTTTGATATTAATCCACCGCAAACTACCTTCGCAAAAAGTATGGATGAATTTTGCCCACTCGGGCCCTACATTCTTACCGCCGACGAACTAAAGAATCCCCAAGAATTAGAGTTGAACTTATGGCTAAATGGAACTCTGATGCAACATGGCAATACGAGGGACATGCTCTTTCCCATCGACTACCAAATTGAGTATATTTCCTCATTCACCACTCTTGAGCCTGGCGATATTATCGCCACAGGAACACCTGCGGGCACTGGGGCCTTTCGCAATCCTCCAGTTTGGCTAAAGCAGGGGGATGAGCTCAAACTATCAATCACCCACTTAGATGTCTTGATGAACACTATTGCCTAGACCAACAATGAATATCAAAAAAAATCTTCTGAAATTACTCATTGGCATAGTCGCTTTAGTCTACAGTTTTACCACCTACGCGCAAAGCAATTCACCAGCAAACTACCCTACCCGCCCCATTAGAGTCATTATTGGCTTTAGTGCTGGTGGACCCACAGACATCATTGCAAGGGTTTTGGCAAAAGAGATGACGATCAATCTTGCTCAGGCGGTCATTGTTGAGAACATAGCCGGTGCAAACTCTATGATCGCAACAAATACAGCGCTCAATGCTGCGCCAGATGGCTACACCTTGTTTTGCGCATCACTACACTTCAATGTTAACCCCATCCTCAAAAAGAATGTTTATAAACCCCTCCAGGACTTCGTCGCTATTGAGCAAGTCGCCAATCTGCCCATGGTGATGGTTACCAGCCCCGAGTCGCCATACAAAACTGTTAACGATGTTGTCCAGGCAGCCAAAGCAAAACCTGGCGCAATCAATTACGCCATCTCTGGCAACGGCAGCTCAGGCCATCTCACTGCTGAAATGTTTGCAGAAGAGGCGCATCTGCAGATGATTGGCATCCCCTATAAAGGTAATGGACCAGCGCTAATGGATGTAATGGCCGGAAGGGTTGATTTCATGTTCTACCCTATTGTGGGAGTGCCGGAGATGGCCAAGACAAACCGCATTCGGGTTCTAGCAACGGCTACAAAAAACCGCAGCCCAGATTTTCCAGACGTACCCACCATGAACGAATCTGGTTTTAAGGGCTTTGAAGAAACCGCCCCATGGGTTGGCTACTTTGCCCCTAAAAACACGCCTGAGCTCATAGTTAAACGTCTTAATGCAGCCATCACAAAATCACTAACCAATCCAGAAGTTATAGCCAGCATTAAAAACTTAGGCGCAGAACCGGTTGGAGGAACACCCGCTGAATTTCAAGCCTTCCTGAAATCGGATGTAACTCGGTGGAGCAAAATCATTAAGGCAGCCAACATCAAGGATGAGTAAGTTAAAGCTTAAAATATATGATCTATTCAAAATAAGAGTGCTATGACGACTTCAGATAACCTACCTAAATGCCCAGCCTGCCAAGAGGATATGACCTATCCTGATGGCGAAAATTACGTCTGCGCTCAATGTGGTCACGAATGGCCTATGGCCGCAGCCGCAGAGGAAACTGAGACTGGATTAATCGTAAAAGATGCTAATGGCAATTTATTAGCAGACGGTGATACTGTCACACTCATCAAGGATCTTAAGGTTAAGGGGTCTTCAACCACCCTCAAAGTTGGCACCAAGATTAAAGGAATTCGCCTTGTTTCAGGTGATCACGAAGTGGACTGCAAAACAGAAGCAGGCAACATGCTCTTAAAAGCCTGCTTCCTTAAAAAGGCTTAAGTTAAAAGAACTAAACGCTCGCTTTTTTTAAAACAGCGTAGATCTGATCCTTTAGAAGCAGTTTTTCTTTCTTGAGAACTTCAATTTGCTCAGGGGTGGCAGACTCTTTGCGTGATTCCATTCGAAGAATCTTCGCATCTAGTTCATTGTGCTTATCAAATAAATGAGAAAAGTGGCGATCTGATGTTTTTAGCTTGCTAATCAACTCACGATATTCAGGAAACATGGATTCTCTCTTTATTTAGGTTATTCATGACTACGTGGTTTCAGTTTAGCAACTTAACACCCAATTTCAAGACTCTAAAAAAACATTTTTTCATCAAAGTTTCCGCGCTCTTGGAATTACTCGGTAAACCCCCATACGTCATCAGTAAATCCTGGCAAGAATTGCAGTAATATTAACAAGTGCATTAGACACATTAACTACCAAAAGAAGGGTAATAGGCCATGGCTACAAAGAAGTCATCAGCAAAAAAGAAAGTAGCTACCAAGGTGGTAAAAAAAGCCCCCGCCAAAAAGACAACGAAAAAGGTAGTGAAAAAATTAGCACCTAAAAAAGTGGTAGCAAAGAAGGTGGCCGTTAAAAAGTCGGCTGCTAAAAAACCCATTAAAAAAGTAGCAGCTAAAAAGCCTGCTATTAAAAAGGTGCCCCTTAAAAAAGTTGCCAAGAAGCCAGTGAAAAAGGTGGCGACTAAATCGCCTAAGGTCGATCAATATGGTCTTGAGTCAGACGATGAGTTTTATGGTCTTTACTTTGCCAAATCAACTGAAGAAGGTTTGGTAGAGGTTAAGCCATGCACCTTCTCATTGATGTATTGGTGGAAAGGCCTACTCGGCTACCCTGATATGATTGAGATCTCTAGAGACAGCAATACAGCAATGCTGCAGTTTGAATCCACCTTTGCCGGTGGCGACTCTGGTGAAACTGAATTGACAGAGCAAGACACTCTAGAAATTGATCACATTATTGAAGTAGATGAGGAAGAAAAACTGGTATCCCTCTACTCCTACATACCGATTCCAGTTCCGGACAAACTCATTAGCGCGTTGGGCTTGGCGATTTTGAATATCAACCCGGAAACTCGCTACGGCAGCTTAGAGATTTGCCCTACAACGAATGAAGAAGGTGAAGATGAACACTTCCTCAGATATCGTGCGGCAACTTACTTGCGCGGCATTAAATCTGGCAAGGTAGAGGCCATTGAAAGCATGATCACTAATGGGTCTGAGTTCTTTGGTATCGCCTTGGACGCGATGTGCGTGGACAAATCGATTAAAAAGTGGTTGCTAGGTTAAGGGGCTTTTTTTAGCCGCCACATCGATATATATAGGTAATAGGAAAGCGGTCGTTAACTGTTGAACGACTTTCTAAAATAGTCGCGGTTCGCTTTCCTAGTTTTTTGCATTCTTCTACAGCTGCAGCCTGAGCCTCATTTTCTTTCGCCCCTTTGGGAGTATGCACCCCAACACTACCATCTGACTGTCTGTAAGTACCAAATTCACTTGGCGGTGTTTCACAGGCGGTCAATCCTAGACCAGCAATAACGATTAAAAGAATATAAATTCTGTTCATAAACCTGCTCCATGAATACTGCGAGT
>Ga0364894_10072_pt2 | contig 18655 bp, 17 predicted proteins | sample ExccelJu500001D4_FD_206942 | JGI IMG/M metagenome (GOLD analysis project Ga0364894, IMG submission 206942) | Enriched cells from Trout Bog Lake Hypolimnion, Wisconsin, USA - BchlTB.July16.5000.01.D4 | ecosystem: Environmental > Aquatic > Freshwater > Lake > Hypolimnion/Profundal zone | place: USA...
CGTTTAATCAGGTTTTTTGCCATAGCAATCAATTAATCAGGCTGAAAAAATGTTACTCAGTTATTCATTTCTTAATTCAAGCAGATTATCGTCATGAGCAAACTCTATGCCTTCAGCATCAAACCTTTCCTTGAGGATTTTGTATAAGTCGAACTTAACTGTGGTGGCGTCAGCATCATTGGCGGTCCATATAAACGCCCGCAACCTTACCCCCTTCTGTTCAAGTGCTATGATTTTAACATCAACAGCAGACTTTCCCTGCTTTTTTTCATCGTCAGTTCTGGTATCTAAAAGCAAAGGATGTTTCAGCGCCTCTTCGCTCATAATGTCCATGGCCCGTTGCTGATTGCTTTTATAGCTTATCAATATCTCCAGAAAAAGCTGAATACGTAAATCGGCCAGCGAAGAGTTAAGTATTTGTTCGCGACTGATAACCGAATTAGGCACCACAATCCTCCTGTTTTCAGCACCCCTGATAACTGTGTGACGTAAAGTTATATCCTCTACAGTTCCAGCCTGGCTATTAGATAATAACTTTATACCATCGCCAACACTGAATGGCTTATATATAATAATAAATATACCACTGATAATGTTACTGAAAGCCTCCTGCGAAGCAAAACCGATGATGGCAGCTAAAATTCCGGCACTGGCGAAGAAGGTAGTTCCTATGTCATGAAGTTCGGGTATGCTTCTGAAAACGAAGAATACAGCGCCCAAAAAAATAATCATGCTTACTGCATGTTGTATAAACGAGTAGTTAGTAGGATCTACCTTTAGTATTTTAGCGCTACGCCGAATGTAACGGCGCACAATTTCGCTCAAAATACGGCTAACCACAAATGCACTTACAATAATTACAAGAGGTTCAATAAACGTTTCCAGTTTATGAATATCAACTCTAATAGACCCAAACATGTCTGTAAATTAAACTATTCAACAATAAAATAGGGATTCAACAGGCTTTCTTTATTGTATTGAAGCGGCCGGCCCGTTCCGCGTTCAAAAACGTTTTTACCGGCATAGCGAACCACTGCATCGGCCGCACCGGTATCCCACTCCATAGTGGGGGCAAAACGCGGGTACACATCTGCCTTTCCCTCAGCCACCAGGCAAAATTTTAGGGAACTACCCGATGAATTGAATTCAACTTCTTTGCCGCTGGCTTTCAGCTGATCAACAAAGGCCATGGTGTTTTCATCAAGATGGGAACGACTTCCAACTACAATTACCTTTGATTTTGATGCATAATGTTCGTTGTTTTCAATTTTCACAGGTGCTTCATTTCTGCTTTCCAACTTAAATGAGCCTTGTCCCTGTGCACCATAATAAGTTTTACCCTGTGCCGGAACATATACCACCCCAACCACCGGTACACCATCGCTAACCAGGGCTATATTTACAGTAAACTCTCCGTTCTTTTTGATAAACTCTTTGGTTCCGTCAAGCGGGTCGATAAGCCAGAATAACTTCCAGTCCTTTCGCTCTGCATATGGAATGAGTTTCGTTTCCTCCGAAATAAAAGGAATCGCAGGATACTTTTCTTTCAAACCGGCGAGTATAACTTCATTCGATTTTTTATCGGCCTCAGTAAGTGGCGACCGGTCGTCCTTTGTTTCAACCGAAAAATCGCGGCTGTAAATTTCCATAATTGCATCACCGGCCTTTTGGGCCAGGGTAACCAAAAAGTCAACATCAATATTTTTGTATTGCATAGCTATTTAATTAATTGCATACAGCTGAAAAGGCTGTCGCGCCAATAGGGGATTTTGATTTTATAAGTGTCCTTAATTTTTTTCTTGTTTAACACGCTGTATTTGGGACGAACCGCCGGCGTAGGATATCCGGAAGTTTCAATTGGAAGTATTTGCGTTTTAAGACCGGCCATGTCGCGTATAGCAATAGCGAAGTCGTACCAACTGGCTACTCCTTCATTGCTATAATGAAACAAACCGGCATGCCATTCATTACCGGTAACAATGGCCATAATCAATGCTGCCAGGTCGCAGGCATAAGTGGGGGTTCCCACCTGGTCGTAAATTATACCCAACTGCTCACGCTCTTTACACAAGCGTAAAATAGTTTTTACAAAATTGTTGCCAAAAGAAGAATATACCCACGAAGTGCGAATGATTATTGCGTCGGAATTATGCTCCATTACACGCTCCTCTCCCGCCAATTTAGTGGCGCCATAAACGCTTAAAGGGTTGGGCACATCAGTCTCTACCAAAGGATGAGAAAGTGTACCATCAAACACAAAATCGGTAGAAACATGAACAAACTTTACACCACTCTTTTTGCACGCAGAAGCAAGAATACCTGCAGCCAGGGCATTAATAGCAAAGGCAGTTTCCTTTTCGGTTTCAGCCTTATCAACTGCAGTATAAGCAGCGCAGTTAATAAGCGCACTGAAACCGGCGCCCGCTAAAAACGCATGAACCGCGTCGGCGTTGGTAATATCCAGCTCATCTCTGTCCGTAAAAACAAATGATATACCCATGTATTGCGAAGAAAGGGCTTTCAATTCGCTGCCCAACTGTCCGTTGGAACCGGTAATTAATATTTTATTTATCATTCGAATACAAAGGTGTTTTTACAATCTTTAAACGAAGGAAGCACTTTGTCTTTATCCGAAACTAAAACCTGGCTCAAATCGGTACCCCAATCGATGTTTAATTCGGGGTCGTTAAAATGAATGCCACCTTCACTTTCTTTAGAATAATAATTATCGCATTTGTACTGAAAAATGCAGGTATCGCTCAGCACCAAAAAGCCGTGGGCAAAACCACGCGGAATATAAAGTTGTTTTTTATTTTCGGCTGAAACCACCAGTCCGAATTGTTTGCCATAGGTTGGCGAGCCAACACGTATATCCACCACCACATCCAATACTTCGCCCTCAACAACCCTGATAAGTTTGGCCTGGGCCATAGGATTTAACTGATAATGCAAACCGCGTAGAACCCCCTTTTGGGAACGTGACTCATTATCCTGAACGAACTCAGTAAATATCCCGGCTTCGCTAAACGCCATTTTGTTGAAACTTTCAAAAAAATATCCGCGACTATCAGTAAACACCCTAGGTTCAAAAATTTTCAACCCCTTAAAACCGGTTTCAATAAAAGGCATATGTTACAAAAGTATTTTATTTATTAATTTATCGTAATTCAAAATCTTTACCAGGTATTTTAAACTTAAACAGTGCTCAAGAACTTCCAGATGCTTAGCCCCGTGTAAATCAGTGCCTACCAGTTCAACCATGTTCTCGTCTATCATTTTTTCTGCGGTAAACTTCGCTGCTTTTCCGTAAATACCGGCCAGAGATCCGATATTTATCTGAAACAACAGATTCCGGTCTTTCAACGAATCGTATGAACTAAAATCGCTTTCGTGAAAGTAGGGATACCGTTCGGGATGAGCCAATATTACATTATAGCCGGCAATTTGCAGTTTATAAATAATATCGGCCATAATGGAAGGTTTTGCCAAAAAGGGCATTTCGACCATAATGTAGTTTTTGCCAAATGGCAGCAACTCCTTTTTTTCAATCTTTTCGTACATGCCCTCATCAATATTGTATTCTCCTGTGGCATCAAAATCAATATTAATTGCATTGGCTTTTATAGCCTCGCGAACCAGGTCTCTACCTTTTAATATAATTTCGGGATTGTTTTTATAGCCATCGGCCATTACATGGGGCGAAGTAATTATCTTTTTAAAACCGAGTTTCTCGAGGTGCCTGAGCACAAAAATGGAGTCGTCGATGGTTTTTACACCATCATCAATACCCGGAATAAGGTGTGAATGGATATCGACCGCCATTAGGCCATAATCAGCAAGCCTGGCAACAGGTTCCTCTTTTTTACCCTGCAAAAAGCCAAATAATCGGTCGAACAAACGGTTGAAATTTAAGCGAAGATAATTTTTCTGCATGGTTACCAAAATGGGCGCTGTTTACTTCTTCACCAAAAAAGAAATACCCCTGGCCTGTACACCGTTGTTACAAAATATATTTCCACATATTTGCAATACCAAAAAAATAATGAGTTCGGAAAAGAGCGCCTTTTGGCAAAATGCGATGTTGGTGTTGGGTTTGGTGTCGGTGCTTTGGATAGTGCAGATAATTCAGTACCTGGGATTATTTGATTTTACCCCATACGGCAACTGGCCGCACCATACAGCAGGTTTAAAAGGCATTATATTTTCGCCGTTTATACATGGCAGTTTCGACCACCTTATTTCGAACACGCTGCCCATTATGATTTTATTGACAGTGCTGCTTAATGCCTACCCGCGCATTGCACTAGTGGTGCTAGTATTTATACACCTGCTCAGCGGTTTGCTGGTTTGGTTGCTGGCACCTGATAATGGTGTGCATATTGGCATAAGCGGTATTATTTATGGCATTGCAGCATTTTTGGTGGCATCAGGCTGGTTCAGGCGCGACAGGCTCTCTATTACTATTGCCATTGCTGTAGTGTTGGTTTATGGTAGTATGGTTTGGGGTTTTATTCCACAGCAGGGAATTTCGTGGCAGTCGCATTTATACGGAGCTATCAGCGGGGGGATTATTGCATATCTTTTGCGCAATAACCATACCCCGGCCCCAACCGAAATGGAACTTGAAAAGGTGGATGATGACCGGCATTTTTTTGATAAGAGGTGAGCGTGTTCAGATTAGCAGGTGTTCATGTATTCATGTTCATACCTCGCCTGAATACCGAACATTAAATTACTAAACATTTTAACACCAAAGTCCGTTAATACATGCGCGTGCCAAATACATGAACACGTAAGCACATCAATACATTAATACAATAAAACATGGCCCAAACAATTCTTTATATCATCATTGCTTTTATAGTTTTTGAATTTCTTCTTTCAAAAACTCTTTCATGGCTCAATTTAAAAACATGGGATAGTCCGCTACCCGATGAAGTGAAAGACCTTTATGACCCTGAAAAATATCGCAAAGCGCGCGATTATGCTTACGCCAATTTTAACGCAGGCATATTATCTTCTACTATTGATTTATTGTTTACCATCGGCTTTCTCTACTTTAAAGGTTTTGCCTGGGCCGACGAACTTGCCAGGAGTTATACAACTTCGCCTGTTCTGCAGGCTTTACTATTTTTTGGCCTGATAGGGGCCATCAACTCGGTCATTTCGCTGCCATTTGAACTTTACCATACTTTTGTGATAGAGGAAAAATATGGCTTCAATAAGGTTACACCCACACTTTTTGTGGCAGATAAATTGAAAGGGCTTGCTGTAGGTATAGTACTTGGTGGGTCTATACTTGCCCTGCTTACTTACCTGTATGCTTTGTTGGGGAATAATTTCTGGTTAGCGGCCTGGGCAGTAGTTTCAGCCATTTCTATCCTGGCGGCTATGTTTTACACTTCGGTTATTCTACCCATTTTCAACAAACTTACCCCTATGGAAAACGGAGAATTGCGGGCTTCTATCGAAAAATATGCCGAGCGCGTTAGTTTTCCGCTTACTAATATCTTCATCCTGGATGGTTCAAAACGCTCTACTAAAGCCAATGCCTTTTTTAGCGGTTTGGGAAGCAAAAAGAATATTGTGCTTTATGATACCCTGGTAAATGACATGAACACTGATGAGATTACTGCGGTGCTGGCGCATGAGGTCGGTCATTACAAAAAGAAACATGTGCTACAATCCATATTCATTTCAATAGGGCAAATGGGCGTTATGTTTTTCCTCTTTGGCTGGCTGGCATCAAACCCCTTAATGGCCGAAGTTTTAGGGGCAAAACAAAACAGTTTCCACCTTTCGCTTATTACCTTTTGGCTGTTGTATGCCCCCGTTTCGTTAATTACAGGCCTTCTGATGAACCTTTTCAGCCGTAAAAATGAGTATGAGGCCGATGCTTATGCAAGAGATACATACTCAGCAGCACCCTTGATAAGCGCGTTAAAGAAGTTATCAGTGCATCATCTTAGCAATTTGCAGCCACATCCTGCCTTTGTTTTCTTTAATTACTCGCATCCTACATTATTGCAGCGGATGAGGGCGATGGGGAGAATGTGACCATGGGACTAACAATCTGTATACTTAAAAATACACCCCCATGTTAGCATTTCGGTTGAAATAGGGGCCACAGGGTATTTGGTTTTTAAATTCAAGTGATTATATTTGCGCTCCCAAATTAATAAAGAGTATGTACGCAATAGTAGAAATAGCAGGACAACAATTTAAGGCCGAGGCCGGAAAGAAATTATATGTTCATCGTTTGGAAGGTAATGAAGGTGATGCTGTGTCTTTCGACAGAGTACTGCTTACCGAAGCAGATGGTGCCGTAAATGTTGGAACACCGGTAGTTAGCGGGGTTAAAGTAAACGCCAAAATAGTGGCTCACTTAAAAGACGACAAAGTAATCATCTATAAAAAGAAGAGAAGAAAGACATACGAAAAGACCCAGGGTCACCGTCAGTCATTAACTCAAATCTCTATTGAATCAATCGGCTAATTTTCAAATTACAAATCTCAAATCAGAAAAACACTTAGGTCATGGCACATAAAAAAGGTGAAGGTAAAGTAAAGAACGGTCGCGACTCACACAGTAAACGTCTTGGTATTAAATTATTTGGTGGCGATGCAGCTATACCTGGTAATATCATTTTGCGCCAGCGCGGTACTAATTATCACCCTGGTAAAGGTGTTGATATTGGTAAAGACCACACTATTTTTGCAGTAGTTGAAGGGGTGGTAAAATTCACATATGGTAAAAACGACAGAAGATTTGTTCATGTTGTTCCCGGTGCAGTGGTTGCTGAAGCATAGTTAAAACACAATATTTTAAAAAAAGAGGCCATCTTATTCCGGATGGCCTCTTTTTTTTGCGAAATTCTGGGGTAAAAACATTCAAAATAATGTGCTTTTGCGGTATAAAAAGAAGGGCTTAACCAGTATATTTTTTTATAATAAATTAGTTGGCTCAAAATGAACGCGGTATATATTTAAAAACACAGGGGGGTATACCTTTTTTCCGAAATCGCTAGTTAATTAATTGATAATCAATACCCATTTTTTAAAAAGGTATACCCCCCCCCTTGCCCTTGACTTAACCGCTGGTCTTTATTAAAGACATTACTTAATATACCAATCGCTGTTAAAACTAAGCCAATGCAATTTCAATGCGCACCAAATCGTTTATCTTTGCGTAATAAATAAAGGTAATGCAGCCGGTAAGAAAACTTATTTCCACCCTTAGTGTAGCTTTAATGCTTTTATCGGTGTCGGTGGTATTGACTTCTGTATCAGAGACGGGTATTACTTCGGGCGGGTTTGAGCCGGCTAATAATATATCCGGGGTGGCAACCAATCCGATGCAGGTTTATTCTCAATTAAATTTAGGTGAGTTAGGGCTTAGTGAGAAAGCATTCCGCCTGGCTATAAAGGGTTGGTCGAAACTGAGAAGCCAGGGTGATATATCGAAGGACATTATTTCAATTTGCGACTTTACCCAGTCGTCCAACAAAAAAAGGCTTTACGTTATTGACCTTACTGCAGGTACTTTGCTATTTAACACCCTGGTAGCCCATGGCAAAAATACAGGCGATGAGTTTGCCCGGTATTTCTCAAACAAGCCCTCATCGCTGCAAAGCAGCCTGGGGTTTTATATCACCCGTGAAGCCTATGAGGGTTCGCATGGATTGGGGTTAAAACTGAGCGGTGTAGAACCAGGATTTAATGACCGGGCAGAAGAAAGAGCCATAGTGATGCATGGTGCCGATTATGTTTGCGATGCTTTTATCGATCAATATGGCAGGCTTGGTAAAAGCTGGGGTTGCCCGGCAGTGCCTTTCGGAATGCATGAAAAAATCATTAATGCCATTAAAGACGGCAGTTGCCTCTTTATATATTACCCTGATAAAACTTACCTGGCTGCTTCTAAATTACTTAGATAGATTCATTGCATTTATCAGTTAGCCAGGGCCTTTTTTTTAAGCCTGCGACGGAAAATACCCAAACTTATCAGTAAAAGTTTTACACAGTCAATTGATGGCTTAATAATCAATTCTTTGCATAATGCTGAAAAAACAATGTCATAAGCCGGTAAAAAAAGTCTTTTTCAACAATTATATGTTAAGGGACTTTAAATTTTCTCAAAATCTATTTACTTTGCCGTTGCGATAATCTATTAATTAACCAAATAATAACAAACATGAAAAAACATGTACTAAATGCCACCTTGGCATTTTTGTTGGTTTTTGCATTCAGTTGGCTGAGTGCACAAACCACCAATGTAATTCAAGGTACAGTGAAAGACAACAAAGGGGAGCCGGTTATTGGCGCCTCGGTGGGTGTAAAGGGAACTTCAATTGGTACTGTTACCGATGCTGATGGCAAATTTCAAATTTCCGTACCAGCGGCTAACACCTTTATTGAGATAAAATACATCGGTTTCAAAACGGAAGACGTTGAAATTGCAAAAGGCAACTTCAATGTTACGCTAAAAGAAGACGTAATGGGCCTTGATGAGGTTATCGTTACTGCACAGGCAGTAAAGAGGGAGCAACGAAGCCTTGGATACGCAACTACTACCGTGGGAAGTGCTCAATTAAATGAGGCTTCACCGGTTTCTGCCCTTGATGCTTTGCAGGGTAAAGTTGCAGGTATCCAAATTACCAACGAATCGGGTGCGCCAGGTGGTTCGACCCGTGTGGTATTGCGCGGTGGTTCTTCGCTTACCGGGGACAACAACGCATTGATTGTGGTGGATGGTGTGCCTATTGATAACTCAAATTTCGGTTTTGCCGACATTTTGAACAATGGATACGATGCAGGAAACCGTGCAAATGATATTAACCCTGAAGACGTAGAAAGCGTAACCGTATTGAATGGAGCAGCCGCAGTGGCGCTTTATGGCCAGAGAGGAAGTAACGGAGCCATACTTTACACTACTAAAAGCGGTAAACAAAAACCAGGCACTGAAGGCCGGAAGTTTAAAGTAACCGTTAGCGAAAATATATCGGGCCAAACACCGCTTAAAATGCCTACCGAGCAAAACCAATTTGGGCAAGGCAGCGAAGATAATTTCGGTAACGCCTATTACGATACCCGTCAAAACTGGAGTTGGGGACCGGCTTTTAACGGACAACCTATGTATTGGGGCACACCGGTAGTTCAGCCGAACGGGACACAGTTAATAAGGGTTAAACCATATAGTGATTTGCCTAATAACCTGCTTTCGTTCTTTAATATAGGCGGTACCTATAATTCAAATATTTCGATACAAGGTGGAGATGCCAATAGCAGTTATTATGTTTCGTATAACAACGTTAAATACAATGGTATAGTTCCTACTACGGGATACCAGAGAAACTCGCTGAGAGTAAATGCATCGCACGAGTTTGGGGATAAAATAACAGTTACAGCATCCTTTAATTACACCAACACCAATAGCCAATTACCTATTAGCAGCCAGCAAGTGCAAGGCACCTGGAATTTGCTATTGAATACCCCGCGTGATATTCCTGTTCAGGAATTGAAAGACCTTAACAATCCATTTAACCAACCGGCTCAGTTCTATGATCCATTCTATCCAAATCCTTACTGGGCTTTGAAAGAATTCAATACAACTGACAATGTCGACCGATTTATTTCGAACGTAAATGCAGAATTCAGACCGACCAAATGGTTGACTATTACTGAGCGCTTTGGGGCAGATATTTATACTGATACCCGCGAACAGGATTGGAATTCATATTCCTTCTACCCTATTTATTATTACCAGGGCCAAACGTCTCTTAGCCCGACGCCAACCACCTATATCGGCAAATTTGACCAGGACCGTTATACAGTTGATAACATCAACTCGGATTTGATGGCTACTTTCCATAAAGATTTTAAGCATGATGTAGGTTTCAGCTTTATGGTTGCCAATAACATTTATAGCAATACACTTAAAAATACTTACGGAGAAACGAACGGACTTGTAATACCTGGAGATTACAATTTCAATAACTCTGCAGCCAGACCAACGCTTAACAATCAACTTTTTGTAAACCGCTTGCTGGCTGCTTATGCAGATATGAACATCAGTTATAAGAACTTCCTGTTCTTTGAATTATCAGGTCGTAATGATAACTCTTCAACCTTACCGCTTAACGACCGTTCTTATTTCTATGGCGGAGCCAGCGGTTCATTAGTGTTCACTGAACTTGGAAAGAAGAAAATCAACCCAATGATTCTGTCATATGGTAAACTAAGGGCCAATGTAGCTCAAATTGGTAAAGATGCTCCTCCTTACAGCCTTACCAATTACTTTGTACCTGGAGGCATTAGCGATAATTATGTAAATACAAATATTAACAGTCCTTATTACTCACTTGCTAACTCGGCAATTCCTGGTTATTCATTAGGAACTACATTAAACAATCCTAATCTGAAGCCGGAAATTTCAACGGATGAGGAAGTAGGTTTGGATTTATCATTTTTGAATGATCGTTTATCAGTAAACTTTACTTATTACCACAACCTGACCAAGAACGAAATTCTTACAGTTCCTATTGCACCAAGTACCGGATATGACAACGAAGTAATTAACGCCGGGGTGCTATTAAATCAAGGAGTTGAATTGCACGTAAATATTGTGCCGGTAAGTCTCAAAAACAGCTTTAAATGGGAGGTTTTTGGATCATTCTCTAAAAACTACAGTGATGTTGTGAAGGTGTCAAACAGTTCTAACCAGATAGTTTTAGGTGGTTCAGCAACCGTTCCGGTGGTAGTTCAACAAGGTCAGCCATTAGGAAGTTTTTATGGAGCGGGCCTGCTGAAAAACTCTGCCGGACAAATGGTAGTTGACAGCGGTGTAGGAACTCCATTACAAAGTACCAAACCAGAAGTATTAGGTAACTATCAGCCAACCTGGATTGGAAGTATCGGTACTTCATTATCATACAAAGGATTGAAATTTAATATCCTTTTTGGTGGAAACGAAGGCGGACAGTTCTATTCTAATTCATACGTGCTTCAGTTATTCGACGGGCATGATATATCGACCGCGTATAATGACCGTGTTCCATTTGTTGCACCTAATTCAGTGTATTTAGGAACCGGAGACAATGCCGGCTACCACACCAACACTACCAAAGTAGGGGCATTTAATTACTGGTATGCAGCTTCAACCATTCCATCATACGCAATTCTGCCTGCATCATTTATTAAGCTGAGAGAAATTTCGCTTACTTATTCACTTCCGGCTAAAGTGCTGGCAAAAACCAAGGCCATTACCGGTGTGTCAATCAAAGCATTTGCGTCGAATCTGTGGATTTGGACTCCGAAAGCTAATACGATGGGTGATCCTGAAGTTAGCTCAAGCGGTGCAGGCCCGGTTCAGGGATATGAGTTTTACAATATTCCTTCAACGCGCAATTTTGGTGGTGGTTTTACAGTGGTTTTTTAAAAGACATAAAAATACTTCAGATATGAAAAACATAATAAAATATTCGAAAGTATTATTTCTTCTGAGCCTGACGCTGTTGCTTGCGGACTGTAAGAAGGATAAATTTTTGAACGTAAATACAAATCCAAACTATCCGGCATCAGTTCCGGTAAGTTTGGCACTTCCGACCTGTGAGGCTAACATTGGCTATATGGTGGGTAACACATTGGGCATTTATGGTGGCCTTTGGGCTCAGTACTGGACCCAGGACCCTACTTATGGGAGCCAGTACGGCAATTTTGATTCGTACCTGAATGTGCCTAATGATAATGACAATGTTTGGCAGGCTTTGTTTACCAGCGCTACCAACCTGAATTACATTATAGCTAACGCAGATACCGGCCACCTAAACTATGCAGCCATTGCTTATTTCATGAAAGCATATGATTTCCAATTGCTTTGCGACGGATGGGGAGATGTTCCATGCTCAACCGCACTGAAGGGAAACGCTAACCTTGCACCTTCATTTGACCCCGGGCAGCAGGTTTATGACAGTATAGAATCATGGGTTTATAGTGGACTTAAGACCATGAACCTGAATTATCCTTCGCCGATGGAAGACCTGATTTACCCCGGTTCATCAGATACCTATCTCGGAGCAGGTTCAGCGGACGCGTCGATGATTCAATGGCAGAAATTTGCGAATACTTTATTAATGAAAGTTTACTTAAGAGAGTATTATAAAAACCAGGCTAGAGCAAATACAGGCTTTGCAAAACTAAATGCGACTATGACGACCGAATCGGCTAATAATGCACTTTACGGTTTCCCTGCCGCTTCTTTTATTTCGGCGGCGCCAACCACTCCGGGTTCTGACATGGGGGGCGATGATGCTACTTTACATTACCAGGCCGTTACCTTTCAACAATTTCCTTTATATGCTACCCAGGTTTACCTGCAAGTTCAGAACCTGTGCGCCAGTGCAACTACGATTAATTACATGTTAGCTTTAAATGACCCACGCATTGCTGATTTCTATGCGCCGAATCCTGGTACACCCGGCGTTTATTCGGGTGAATTACAAGGTGATTACAAGGCATTAAGTGGTCAACCAAATACTTTTGCTTCAATAGGAACTGAGGTAATCTCCCCCACCACTACTCAAAGACTTATGACGGCCTCTGAAAGTGATTTTCTTCAGGCGGAAGCTTTAGTAGACGGTTATACCCTTTACGGCGTTTCAGGTACTGCCGGTTCGCTTTACACTGCAGGAATTACTGCTTCATTTGCCTCATGGACAAACTCTTCAACAGCCAGTGTTTCTGCTTATATGATGAGCGATTCTGTGAACTGGGCTTCAGCAAGTGGAACAGCAGGGCAACTAAACTTTATCTGGACTCAAAAATGGTTATCGATGTGCGGCAATCAGAACTTTGAAGCGTGGACCGAATGGAGAAGGACTAATCCTCATACGCCAAGTTTCTTTACGGTGTCTCAGGCAACACAAGCTGCTCCGGGTAAGTTCCCTGAAAGGTTAGTTTACCCAAGTGCGGAACTTAACGACAATACCAATTTCCCAGGAGAACAAGCTATTACCGCACCGGTTTGGTGGGACGTAAATCCTTAATCATTTAAACAGAAAAGAAATGAAACGAATAATATCCATATTAACAGCTTTAGCCTGCCTTAGCATGTTTGGCTGTAAGAAAGAAAACAATTACCCTTCGCACGTAGCGCAAGTGAGTTTTCCGGTGGTTACATTGAACGGACCGCAGTTTGTAACTATTAACCGCGGCGGAACCTGGACTGACCCGGGTGCAACCTGGAAGGATACGGTTACCGGTGAAAGCGGAACGCTTACCATGTCGGTTAACACCTCAAAGGACTCAGCTTACTTTTTGGTTTATACCGCCACAAACAAAAACGGCTTCCAAAATCAGGTACAGGTTTTCAGAGGTGTAGGTGTTACCAATTATAACGGCCCAATTGATATAAGTGGCAACTATACCGATAATGCCGGTTATACCGATTCATTACAACTGGTATCAAGAGCTTTATTTTATCATCCAAACGTAGATTTGTACGGTGATGCAGATGTAATGGTAATAAAGAGCGACTCAACAATTTCAGTAGCTCAAATTAAAACCCTGGTAACCGGAACTACCGGAGCGCCAATACCAGTTACATTTACACAAGACTCAATTTCATATGTAAGTCCTTATTATTTCCAATACACGGTTACTATTTTAAACGTACCGCCTTATGCAGCTCAATTCCTGCATAACTAGGATTTGGAAATTTTAACGTCTTTTAAAAGCGCCTGTTTTAGCTAAAACAGGCGCTTTTTCATTTCATTTTTGGCCATAGTGCCCTATTTTAACTTCAATGTTTACTTTTTCGCGGATAGTGAAATTTTCTTTGTTCGGAAAACGTTATCTTAGCATTTAAAACCCCTTAGCCCGTGATGAATAAATTCTGGACTATCGTAGTTTTGCTGTCTGCTTCGGCCCTCATTACTCCGGCATATTCCTTTTACAACTTTACCGATTCGGCCCAGACCAGCTGTATTGACCCTGTTATTTGCCGCTTAGACAGCATGTCGCTGGCTATGTTTACCCGCGATAAGCTGTTTGTAAACGATGCCGCACTGGCCAGCAGCATTAACATGCCCTATGATGCCATTCCTAAATACACAGAAGATGAGATTAAGGAAAAGCTGAAGCTTATTCCGTCCATTATACCGATGAACTACAATCCGGCGGTAAAACAGTTTATTGACTTCTTTGCCTACCGCAGAAGAGGCCTTATGTCAAGTTGCCTGGCGAACTCGCAAATTTATTTTCCTGTAATTGAGGAGATACTTGATAAGAAAGGAATACCCCTTGAATTAAAGTATCTGCCAATTGTTGAATCGGCGTTTAACCCTGTGGCAGTGTCTCCTGCCGGCGCAACGGGGTTATGGCAATTGATGTATTATACCGGGACCCAGTATGGCCTCAATATAAACTCGTACATTGATGAGCGCAGAGACCCGGTGAAGGCGACCGAGGCAGCAGCGGACTTTTTAAAGAAACTATACGATTTTTATGGTGACTGGCAGTTGGTCTTAGCGGCCTATAATTCAGGCCCCGGAACTGTAAACAAAGCTATTGCCCGGGCCGGCGGTGTCAAGAATTTCTGGGCTATTGCCCCGTATTTACCAGCAGAGACCAGAAGCTATGTGCCCACCTATATAGCACTTGCCTACGTAATGAATTACTACCAGGATTATAAGCTCGTTTCAGCGGAACCCAAGCGCGAATTATACGCGGTTGACACCGTGATGATTACAGCCAAGGTGAGTTTAAAGCATATTTCGGATGTATTAAGTATTCCGGTTGAAGAGCTGCAGTTTCTAAATCCGGGATTGAAGGCAGGGATCATTCCATACACGGAGAAAGGATACGGCCTGAATTTACCCATCAACTATTTTGCCCTGTTTGTTTCAAAACAGGCGGCTATTATGAATGACACCACACAAATTATTCAGAATGCCATGCCTGTAATGACGGCCAGCACCAAAACTATATGGTATAAAGTAAAAAGCCACGAAACGCTTGCAAAAATTGCGGCCCGCTATAACCTGACTGAAAGTTCCATCAAAAGATGGAATAGATTAAAAAACAGCTATGTGTATGCTGGAGAGTCCTTGAAACTGGTTATTACTACCTACAACTCAGCCCCATCGGCAAGCTATGCTCAGGCTTTCAGCAATAAGGTTCTTGAGAAGCCAAAAACTGACAGCCTTAAAAATCAAGGGCAAACTTCATTGGCCAATACTGAAATTGCAACTAAACCCGATACTATTGCGGATACCATCAGTACCGCTAATGTGAAGGATACCAATGTTATTCAACTTGATAAAAGTTGTAACTGTATTTACCACGTGGTTCAGCCCGGTGATACGCTCTGGAGCATTGCAAAACACTACGAGGGAGAAACCATTGACAAACTGAAAGCAGATAACAAAGAACTTCAAAACCGGCCTATTAAGGTTGGTGATATTGTCAAAATACTTTTACAATAATTGAATTAATTGTAATCTATCAGGGCCTTTACTTTCTCCATAGAAGAGAGCGTAATCAACTTCAGAAGAATATTGATTCGGAATTTTGACCAATCTGAATGCTTATCTACATTTAAAGCCTGTAAGATAGCTTTAGCGGCCACCCACCGGTTACCCTGGTGAATGTGATACCAGCCTATAGCGTGATAAGCACCAGCCAGCATAAATAATTGAACATCTTTGGATATTCTTTTCCCGGAATGTGTATCAGCAAAAATATACTGATATAATCGTAACTGTTCAGCACCCGAATTGTACCGGGCCACATTTACAGAACGCTCGTCGTGTTCAACCACAACAACGGTAAATTGGTCATCAATGTAAATAACCGGGTATTTTTGAGCTATCCTCAACCATAATTCCATGTCCTCCCCAATTCTAAATTGCGGGTCAAATTTAAACTCCTCCAAAATTGCCCGGTCGATACATACCTGTTGACTATGAATTATATGCTCTGTTATGTTATCAAAAACATTATTGGTTTCCACATAATTAATATCGGCCTTGGCCACTTTGGCGGACTTTTCAATAAGTAACCCGGTATACAACATTGCCGCGAGCCAGCCTCTGCCCTCAAGCTCCTTATAAAGTAATTGCAGCCTTTCAGAAAGGTAATAGTCATCGCTATCCAAAAAACAGATGTATTTGCCCAGAGCATGCGTTATTCCGTTGTTCCGTGCAGCGCAGCGTTCGGCATTGGTCTGATAAACATATCTTATCCTCGCGTCATTAAAACTTCTTACCACTTCAACGGTGTTGTCGGTAGAGCCGTCATCAACTATAATTAATTCCCAGTCTCTAAAATTTTGTTTTAAAACACTGTCAATGGCCTTTGGTAACAGGTCGGCGCGATTATAAGTGGGTATGATGACACTAAAAAATGGCAATGATTTCACGATGAGGCAAGCTAAATTGACCGAATTTACAACAGGAGGGTCTTTATTTTATTATTTTACTTTCCCGGTAAAACTCTTTTGAAAATCTTCAAACTTGACGGTTTTATAATTATCGGTACCCACAAAATTTATCATAGCTTCAAAAAATTTGGAATCCTGGTAGCCGGGGACAGTTAAAATCTGCTCCAGATTTTCATCAAAGTAAACCGAGGTAGGATAACTCATTTGGTTGTTTAGTATTTCAGCGGCCAATTCATTATATCCCTGAGTACCCTGAGAAATATATTTGTACTCCTTGCCCCCGAAACGAATACTCTCCCTCGTTTCTGCATCAAACTTAATGGCGTAAAAGTTATCATTCACGTAATTCACAATAACCGGGTCGGTAAAGGTAGAGGCGTCCATGCGTTTGCACCAGCCACACCAACCGGTATACACATCCACATAAACCTTTCTATGTTGAGTTTTTTCAGCTTCCAATACCTGGTTCCAGGTCATCCACTTAATGCCCTCTTTTTCGGGTTTACCTGCCGGTTTTACCACAAAGGCCGTAGCAATAAACACTCCTGTTGTTATTATTAATCCCAAAACTAACTTCTTCATCGCTCCAAGTTTTCTTAAGTAAAGTTATTCAAAATCCCACCAAAACTAAAGTAACGCTCCGCCGGGGTATGTTAGTACCCCTCTTTTCAAACTTTAACGAAGTTCTACCCGGTTATGTTTGTATAACCCCCACACTAAATGGCTTTGTAATAGGCGATTGATTAGCTGCCTCAATACCCATTGAAATTACTTTGCGCGTATCAGCCGGATCAATAATGCCGTCGGTCCATAAACGGGCCGCAGCAAACTTTGGGTCGAGTGTCTTCGAATATTTAGCTTTAATATCGTCCAGTAATTTCTTTTCGTCTTCAGGCAATATTACTTGTCCTTTCGCTTTCAAGGTCGACACCTGTATCTGCAACAAAGTTTTAGCGGCCTGATCGCCACCCATTACCGAAATGCGCGAAGTTGGCCAGGCATAAATTAAACGCGGGTCGTAGGCCTTACCACACATGGCGTAATTGCCGGCACCATAACTATTACCCACTACAATGGTAAATTTAGGTACTACGGAATTTGAAACCGCATTCACCATTTTGGCCCCATCTTTAATAATTCCGCCCTGCTCGCTACGGCTGCCAACCATAAAACCGGTTACATCCTGTAAAAACACCAATGGAATTTTCTTTTGGTTACAGTTCATAATAAACCGGGCGGCCTTATCAGCAGAGTCGCTGTAGATAACACCGCCAAACTGCATTTCACCCTTTTTGCTTTTCACCACCTCACGCTGGTTGGCTACAATACCTACCGCCCAACCATCAACCCTGGCATATCCACAAATAATACTCTTTCCATAGCCCTCTTTATACTGCTCAATTTCCGAGTTATCTACCAAACGCTTAATTACCTCCAGCATATCATACTGGCTGGTAATAGTTTCGGGAATAAGCCCGTAAATTTCCTCTTCGGGAAAAGCCGGCTTTGCCGGGGTAACACGGTCGAAGCCCGCATCGGCTGGTTTACCAAATTTATCGACCAGGTTGCGCACGGTTTTCAGGCATTCCTCATCGTCTTTCATTTTATAATCGGTAACCCCTGATATTTCGCAATGTGTAGTGGCACCCCCGAGGGTTTCGTTATCAATGTCCTCTCCCACTGCGCTTTTTACCAGGTAGCTACCGGCCAGAAACACCGAGCCGGTTTTCTCAACTATCAAAGCTTCATCACTCAATATAGGCAGATAAGCCCCTCCCGCAACGCAACTGCCCATAATGGCCGCAATTTGCGGTATGCCCATAGCGCTCATAATACTATTGTTGTAAAACACCCGGCCGAATCCTTCTTTATCAGGAAACACTTCATCCTGCATCGGCAAATAAGCCCCTGCACTGTCTACCAGGTAAATAATGGGCAAGCGATTCTCGATTGAAATTTCCTGCGCCCGTAAATTCTTCTTTACAGTAATAGGAAACCAGGCACCGGCCTTTACAGTAGCATCGTTGGCCACTACAATGCAAAGGCGGCCTTTAATGTAACCCAGCACTACAACTACTCCGCCACCCGGACAACCGCCCTGGTCTTCATACATGCCATAACCCGCCTGCTCCCCTACTTCCAGCACAGGTTTCCCTTTATCCAACAATAGTTCTATTCTTTCGCGGGCGGTTAACTTGCCTTTTTCTTTGTGCTTAT
>Ga0364894_10317_pt2 | contig 18633 bp, 16 predicted proteins | sample ExccelJu500001D4_FD_206942 | JGI IMG/M metagenome (GOLD analysis project Ga0364894, IMG submission 206942) | Enriched cells from Trout Bog Lake Hypolimnion, Wisconsin, USA - BchlTB.July16.5000.01.D4 | ecosystem: Environmental > Aquatic > Freshwater > Lake > Hypolimnion/Profundal zone | place: USA...
CGCAGTACTTATTTTTCTTTGCTCCTTCACCCCAAAACATAAACAACCGCCTCCAGTAGTGGCTAAAAAACAGGTTATTATAGGTTATGTTGGCGGATACAGGGGGCTGATACATGCCGACTCTATTGATGTTGCCCGCCTGACCCACATAAACTATGCTTTTGTTGATATAAAAGATAATAGGGCCTGGCTGCACAATGGCAAAAGCGACGAGGCAAATTTGAGAAAATTGGCCGCGTTGAAATTAAAGAACCCAGCGCTTAAAATACTTATCTCTGTTGGGGGATGGACATGGAGCAAACATTTTTCCGACGCGGTGCTAACTGACACCTCCACCAGAAATTTTGCTAAAAGTGCCGTTGATATAGTGGCAAAATATGGGATTGACGGCGTGGATATTGATTGGGAATACCCTGGTATGGAAGGCGATAGCAATGTGTACCGCCCAGAGGACAAATTTGGTTACACAAGGCTTTTTAAATACCTGCGGCACGGGCTTGACAGCCTTGAGAAAACTACCCACCAACAGTATTTTGTAACAACGGCAGTGGGGGCATCGAGGCAATTTATTGAGCACACGGAAATGGATAAAGTGGCCCAGTACGCCGATTTTATAAACTTGATGACATACGATTTTACGGATGGCGATGACACTGTGGCCATACACCATACAAACTTATATGCTTCCAAAACTTACCCTGCGGGCAGGCTGCGCTCGGCGGATATATGTGCCCAGGAGTTTTTGGCCGCCGGTGTACCCGCCAACAAATTAGTGATGGGTATTGCCTTTTATGCCCATGCCATGGAAATGCGCACGGCCAACGGCCATGGCCTAAACCAAAAAGCCGTTAAGGCAGTACGTGTTGGTGGATTTAGCTATGTACATGACAGCTTGGTTAACAAAAGAGGCTATGTGCGCTACTGGGATACTGCAGCACATGCACCATATCTTTTTAATGATGAGAGAAAAATATTTATTACTTACGACGATGAGGAGTCAGTAAAGGACAAATGTAGCTATACAAAGCAGCATGGCCTTGGCGGTGTTATGTTTTGGGAATATTTTGAAGACAAGCGGGAATATTTGTTGAAAACAATAACAGATAATTTGGAGTACAAATAAAGCACCTTTTACATACTATTGAAATGACTGACACCCCCCAACATATAAAAGACCTTCAGTTAAAAATATGGCTCTCCAAGCCGCCCATGGAAAGACTGAGGCAGTTTTTGGTAGACAATGAAGCACTGTACCTATTTTGGAAAAATGCCAAAAAAGAAATGGATAGAAGGGAGGGTGAGCCTATAATTGACGAAAAGCCTTGACTATTCTGAAAAAGCAAGACCGTATTTATAAAAAAGAAAATCTCCTTTGCCTTAGGATATTACGTTCATTACGAAATTTTATTAAGCGTATTTTTATATGTGTTAATGTAAGTTAACAAAAACTTTATGTAACCATGCGGTTTATTGGTTGTAAGTCATTATCTTTGCGGCGTATTAATGAGTTATACACAAAATTAAGTAAGTGAAGGATCTTATCTGCTACACGAAATCTGCTAACGGGTTAGTTTTCATTACTCCAGTGTTTTTCTCAGAACATTTATCATTTTTATTAATTAGCAAAGCATGAACATTTATGTTTCAAACTTAAGCTTCAACGTAGAAGACGAAGACTTAAGAGGATTTTTTGAAGAGTACGGCGAAATCAAATCAGCAAAAGTTATTACAGACAAATTCACGCAGAAAAGCCGTGGTTTTGGTTTTGTAGAAATGCTGGATGACGAAGCTGCACAAAAAGCCATTAAAGAATTGGACGGTGCCCAGGTTGAAGGCAGGGCTATCCGTGTAACTATTGCCAAGCCAAGGGAAGAAAAAAGTGGCCCTAGCAACGGCGGCGGTGCAAGGCGTTCTTTTAGCAATAGCGGCAACGGCGGCGGCGGTGGAAGCAGGTGGTAGTATTTACCCATGCAATCGCATTGAAAAAGGGAGTTCACTTACCATGGGCTCTCTTTTTTATTTTGCCTATGGTTGGTTGAAAAAATAGTACAAATATGTACAACGCACATAAATGAATACAAAGCTGCCCGTTTGGCAAAATTCTGTTATTGCGATATTTAATCGTTGTAATCGTTTTTGGACTGGCGGCCTTCCACTACGAATTTTAACCCTTAATTATCATTCACTCCGCAGGCTTTTTACAGGGTTTGCCAAAGCTACTTTTACCGTTTTAACACTTAAGGTTGCTATGGTTATTATAAGCATGAGCAATGCGGCCAGTACAAATATCCACCAATAAACATTTATTCGGTACGGATAATACTGCAGCCACCTGTTTAAAAAATACCAGGCAACCGGCGAGGCTATTACCATAGCCAAAAACACCAACTTTAAAAAGTCTTTTGATATCATTGTTGAAATAGCCCCCACAGAAGCACCAAGTATTTTTCGTATACCAATCTCTTTCATTCGTTTTTCAAGCGTAAAGGTTACAACCCCAAACAGCCCCAGGCAAGCAAGTGCAACAGCCAGTAATGTAAATATATTGAAGATGTTACTTAACTTGCTTTCGTTTCTGTATTGCGCGGCAAGTAAATCTTCAACCCTGTTATATGAAAGGTTTTGTGCGGTGTAATAACGCTTCCAAATCTGCCGAAGCGAAGCTACAACATGGTTTTCAGCCCCCGGAGTTACCCGTATCAACATGCCTCCGTAATTATTGTTTTTATACGCAGAAATAATAAATGGGTTTGCTTTTTCCAAAAAGCTTTCGTTGTGAAACCCCTGAATAACCCCTATTGGTATATGCCTGAAATCTTCAATCGGTTTATCCAATTGCGATACTTTAAAAATATCCACATAACTGTCTGAAACCAGCACTTTTGAGTACTGGCGGCCCAAAGGGTCGGTTGCATCTGCGGGGCGGCTTGCATCAAAAAACCTTCCACTTTTAAGGTGGAGCTTTAACGTTGTTGGAAAATCGAAATCGCATTGAATAAACGCTATATGTAAAACTTCATTTTCATTTCTTGGGTCTTTTCCATTTATCACCATAGTCCCAGGCCCAAAAGTTGGATACCAGCCAGCAATACTTGCACTTTCTACCCCAGGTATTTGCAATAACTCTTTTTTAAATGCCTCGCCCGATGTTCCCCAATTAATAAAACCTATCTGCAACAGATTGTTTTTGTCATAACCGGGGTCGGCATTCTTTAAGTATCTGAATTGAAGGTTAATAGTAATGGATGCAATAAGCACCATTAATGCAATGGCAAATTGTGTTATGATAAGTACTTTTTTAAAAATATCTTTCCCTATGTTGTTATTAATAATCCCCTTTAATGCATAAACAGGTTTTATGGCAGAAAGCATAAAAGCGGGGTACAGTGCAGTAGTAACACAAACAAATAACAAGGTAAATACGCTAAGGCAAAATAGCGTTACACTGTTAAAAACAGTTACTGTTAATGGGTGGGCTAAATACGTTTCTACAAAACGCAGCGCCCATGAATACGCCCCCAGTGCGATAATAAATGCCATTAGAAAAAACATGGTGGCCTCCAGTAGAAACCTTAACACAATATGGCCCCTGTCTGCGCCCACTACTTTACTAACTGCCGCCTCCTTCATACGCTCAATGGCCCTTGCAGTAGACAGGTTTACATAATTTATACACGCTATAAGTAGTATTAATGCCGCTATAGCAGCATATATGTATTCTGCTTTAATGCTTGCATGCACCCCGGCCGGTTCATAATAATTTGAGCGGAGGTAAACATTCTTTATGCTTTGTAAATAAAAACTGTTGTTGCTTAAAACACCGCTGGATTGTTTTTTATACCAGGCATTTAATTTACTTTCAAATTCGGTGGGGTTTGTATTTGCATCCAGCAATAAATATTGTGGCATTAATGCAGGGCTTTCCCCATTTGAAAATTTATTGTAAGCAGCGTTAGCGTCTCTCAGGTATGACCTTAGTACAATTATTTGAGACCTTAAATGTGTATTGTTTGGTATGTCTTTAATAACACCGGTGATAATATACTTAGTGGTTGAACCTTTCGAAATTTGATAAATTATTTTTCCAACTGGGTTGTCATTCTTGTAATATTCATCTTTAAGCTGTTGGGTTATTACAACATTATCTATGCCTTCTTTTATTGCTTTAGGGTTGCCTTCAACAATCGTAAAATCTAACAAATCCCAAATGCTGTTTTCGGCAAGAAGGCTATGGATATTTACGACCTCTTTCTCTTCACCAAACTTTATTTTGGCTTCTTCCACCTCCATCCGGCAAAATGCCTTCACCTCAGGAAAGGTTCTCTTTAACTCAGGCGCCAAGCCGGAAAATACCTGGGGAGTTTCCTCCACTCCGTGATTTACGTTTGTAACGCCGATGATTTTGAACAACTGGTTTGATTGTTTCCACTGTTTATCATACGACAAATCGTCCAAAACAATAGTAGCCATTACCAAACAAGCCGAAAGCCCAACGGCCAGCCCCAACACGTTTACAGAGGTGTACAGTTTGCTTTTTAGCAGTTTGCGCAAAGCAATCTTTATTTCAAATTTTAACATGGCAAGCAATATATAGTTTGTAAAACGGGTTTAATCATTTGCCTTTGGGAATAAGACTTACAAAGGCGGTTGGCCGATATGTAAAAAAAGAAACCTATTTAAGGGCCTTCTCAAAAATATATTTAATCATCAACAAAATAAAATTCTGACAGAGAATTTTAAAAAAGCCTGATTGGTTTAAAAGGATAATGTTTCATATGCAACGCGGTGCATCTTAATACGCGATGTAATTTTATCATTAATGACTTATTGACCATTGGCTTAATGACCAAGTACCGACTATGGTATATCAAACCCGTCTCCTTCGGTTAATATTGCCATTTTAACATCCTTCCATTTAATCTGCCCATTCGCATTGATAACCAGCCCTTCAGGCTTTGACAATACTACTACTTGGCCTTCGCCCGTTACCGTAATTTTTTTGCCTTGTACAATAATGGCTGTTGATTCGTCAATGCCTATGCATGGGTAGCTAGGGTATTTGGCCAGTGCGGAAATAAGCCTGTTATAACGGCTGCGTTTAATAAAATGCTGGTCAATAATGGCAGAATCAACCAGGCCAAGCCCTTCTTTTATGTCAATATTGCCGCTGATTATTTTTTTAAATGTCTCGTGGTAAACCGTGTCTCCAAGCAACTCATTCCCCGTAAGCATTTGACGGGTCATAACGGCCGCGCCGGCACTTGTACCGGCAATGGTTGCGCCCTTGTTGTACGCTGTGTGAATGGCATCGTAAACAGGCGTATGGAGTACGGCTTTCATAAAACGTATCTGGTCTCCCCCTGTAATAAAAATAAGTTTGGCATTTTTGAGTGAATCCAGCCACAAATGGTTATTTGCTTTATCAGCGGTAAAATTTAGGTTGGCAATGGTATTGCCGCAAAGGGTTTTTATGTCTTCTGTAAAATAAAAATAGGAACTGTCCGGTTCGGCGCTGCTCATTGGTAGAACTACAATATAATCCTTTGTGCCTAAACCTGCCGTTTGTAGCAAGGTTTTCATAAGCGCTTCTGTTCGGTTACCGCCGCCAATGATAAACAATTTACCCTTGGGTATGCCGGTGTTTGTTTGGCCGTTTGCGTGAGCAAGATTAAATAATAGGCCAATGGTTATTAGCAGGCGGTATTTCATAATGGCAAGTTATTGCATAATGCTCAAAGCCGAAAAAAGTAAAAATGCCGTTAATAAAATTCACCGAAATGTCATTTTTTATTTAAGTTAACAAACCGGATAGTTTTTGGCATCGTAATTGAATATATTTTATTAAATGAAGCAGGAGGTTTTTATGAAAGACAATTTTACGATATCATGGAAGGGTAGCAGGGTTATAGTTGACCTAGTGGAAAATAACCAAACACCCGTGTACGTGCTACACATGCCAAAAACTAAAAAGGAAATTATAAGCCATATTGATGAAACCGGTGTAGAGCATTGGCTTGAAAGAGGCAAAGGCGAAACGGATGACTCTGTAAAAATTGGGGCTTTAATTGAGATGGCCATGTACAAACACTACAACCATTGGGGTATTTAACCTGTTTGGATATGGGCGTTTAGGATGTTTACTGTTACGAGCAGCTGGCCTGTGTGCCGCATAGTATGCTCGGCAGCGTGAAATAATAACCCTAAAACGTTGGTAGGTATTTGTTTGCGCCCTATACCACGGGCATCTAAAATAGTGTTGGTATCCGTTGATTGCAATTGAAAGATTGCTTTTTTTATTTGTACGTTAAGTGCGGTTAACACATCGCCAATTCCAATATTTTCGTTGTATTTTCCTTCCAGGCTTAGGGCTTGTAATTGTTGCTGAGTCAATGCTTCGCCTTTGGCGTAAGTAAAAAGCCGGTCTAAAACACCGGTAATATGCTGTACGTGAAAAGCTGGGCACGCCAGCCCTGCCGGTTGCTGCCACAATAAAGAGGGCGAAAAATCTACAAGTAATGCATTAATTTCCTCTTGTGCCTGTAATAAGGCATGTGCCACTGGCTGCAATAGTGGCGATACGCCGTTTACTGGCCCGCGCTGCCAAACCTCAGGTTGTTGTGTTAAAGACATACCCTTTGCTATTTAAAAATGAGCTGACTTATTTTGTGTGTTTACTACCACTGTTTTGGCTACCAAGTCGCCCACCCGTTGTTTCTTTTCGTTATTCCCGGCCACCAGCAAACCTACAATTCCTAAAAATGGTGCGAAATCAACCATATCAAAGAGGTGGCGCACAATGCAATTACCAATGGTAGCTTTGCTGCCATTTTCTTTTACCGTTTTTATTTTAAAAACGGCTTTTCCCAGAGTTTGGCCGGTAATGCCTTCTACAATAGGTAATAATACCCACCATGCGGCCCATATACAAAGTGCTGGTATACCTTCGGCATGGTAGCTCACCCTGCCTTCTTGCGATGTGTACTTTTCTCCAAAATATAAAGGAATAGCCCATAAAATGGCGGTATAAAAAATGTAATCAATCAAGCTTGCAAGCCAGCGGGTTGTTTTTCGGGCTAATGAAAGGGTGGGTATTAAAAGGTCATCGGAAAGTAAGTCGGTCATATTGGGGGTTTGTGTTGTAAATATATCACCAAACCACTTAGTTTCGGAATTTGACAGGCATTAAAAAAATGGTATTTATCATAATTTGCCTTTTTTTTCAGTAAAATTCAGTAGCTTTATAAAATACCCTAAAAAAGTGTCAGTCCCCTTGAAAAGCAACCTTTTTCTGGCTAATGGTTAGCTGATAAAGGCATTTATAACAACATCAAAAAAATTCTTATGACGAATGAAGCCATCGCCAAATTTGTTGAAAGCACAAGCAAGGCGAAAGAGCATGTGAAGATTTCTTTTAAAAAGCGCGGTACCGTGGTGGGTTATTTTGTACAGTCTAAAGACTACAACGACCTGAAATCGAAAAATTTTTGGCGCATAGTGATTGAGCCGCATATTGATGCCTGGAAAAAATCCAATGATATTAACCTTGCCAAAATTTTTAACGGCATGGAAATAACCAGTTTGAAAGCAGTTTAATAAACCTGGAACAAGGGTCTGTCTTTTATTGCTTCTGCCAGCTATTTATTGCATATCCACCTACAGCTATGTAGAACTAGTGGCTTTGATTAGCTGCACGCTTCGTAAAAACAGCATTGAAATATTCAACAACATCTTTTGACAGAGCGGGTTAATTACCCGCCCTGCCTTTTTCGTCGTCGGCACCGCCGCTGGTATGTGTTCTGGCTATTTTGCCTTTTCCAAACCGGTAGGTAAAATTTATGCTTACTGCCCTGGTATTAAACCGCCAGTACGAATACTGGTTTAGGTTGCTATATCTGTCTATTGCATTGTGGTCCTCACCCTGTAATAGATTGTTTACATTTAGCGCAACTGTGCCTTTGTTGCTGAAAACCAATTGCTTTACGCCAAAACTAAGAATGGAATAGCCGCCAAAGCTTGAGGTAACCAATTGCCGCTTTGAATCATATTCGAAACTGCATTGTGCTGACAAGCGGCTGTTTATGGTAAACGTATTGTTTGTGCTTATATAAACAGATGGTATGCCTTTATTATTGAGGCTGAAACCATTTGCATCTCCGCTAAACGAATTTTGATAGATGGAAAAACTGTTATCCGTTGACCACCATGTGGTTATTTTTTTTGAGTAATCAATATCAGCATTCCAAGTGTATGCCCCTTTAATATTGATGGGTCTTCTCGTTACCGTAACTTTATTACTGTCTAAAAATGGCAGGGTTCTTATATAATCATGGCAGTAATCGTAGGCTGCTGTAATAAACAACTCATTGTGGTAGCTCCATATTACCTCCCAGTGCCAGGATATTTGGGGATTTAGGTTGGGGTTACCCATAAAAAATAGCGTTGGGGACAAACTGCGGCGGTAGGGTATCATCTCGCCGTATGCGGCGCGGTCAGTACGCCTGGCAATCTTTACATTCAATCCATTCACATCATTCAACTTGTAATCAAAAAATACTGAAGGGAATAACTGTAGGTAGTTTTGGTTTACTTGCTGCCCCGTAAGTTCTTGCACACCCTTGCTCCAGGTATGTTCTGCACGAAGTCCGGCCTCTATTGTTAGCTTCTTATATTCCTTGGTCATGTTTGCATAGGCGGCATTAATATTTTCTTCATTTACCGTATAATCGCTTTGCGATAAGTCAACTATATTTTGCCCACCTGTTTGGTTGTAAAACGTATAGTTGTTAATGGATTTTACGTAGCTCGATTTCCAACCGGTTTCCAGCTTTGCGTTGTGTTGTAAGGGCTGCGTATAATCAAGTTTTGCGGCGTAAATAAACAGGTTTCGGTTTCCATTTAATGCAGTGTTTGTTTGGCTTATAAAATTTCCGGTATTATCATATAAGCTATTGGTTATGGTTTGGGTGGGGCTGTTACTGTAGTTGGCATAGTCAAAATCTGCCGTTAAGCTTTTCCCGGCCGTGTCAATTTGATGGTCAAGATGCACGCTGGCTGAATAATTAAATGCATGGTCTTTCTCTATATTCACAAAATTGGTGCTGGTTGTTTTTATCCTATTGCCATTTAACTCGTCCAACATAGCCGTTATGGGACTGTTAGAAGATGCCCTTTTTGACGAACCTGAAAACGATAACGTTGTTTTTTTGGAGAGATACAAATCAATACCAAACGAAGGTGTATATGCCTCGTTGGTGCTTATAGTGTTGGTATTGGATGCCTGCTCGTTGTTTAGGGTATTATCAGGGTTTAATATATCGGCGGTCACGGTTCTGTTGAACAATGTTTTATTGTAGATATAGGTATTGTTTAAAAACAGATTATAGGTTTTGTTTTTATAGTTTAGGGTAATGCCTCCATTGTATTTGCCATAATTGCCCTGCCCAAAACTGCCGTTGGCACTGCCGTTTAAACCCTCTTTGCGGTTTTTTTTCTTTATAATATTTATAATGCCGCCACTGCCTGCGGCATCAAATTTTGCGGAAGGTTTTGTCATGATTTCAATTTTTTGGATGTCGGCCGATGACATTCCACGCAATAGGTTTGCAAGGTCATCAGCTGATAGGTAGGTCGCCTTGCCGTCAATAAAAACGGTTACACCGCTCTTTCCCTGCAGCGTAATTTGCCCGTTGTCGCTCATTTGCACGCCCGGCAGTTTTTGCATCATTTCCAAGGCCGTAGTACCCGCGCTAATAATGCTGTTTTCCACATTAATAACTGTTTTGTCAATTTTTCTTTCAATAAATGGGGGCTGTGATTTTACGGTAACGGCGCCCAGCATTTGCGTAGAGTCTTTCAATATCAACACCCCAAGGTCAAAGGCTGTGTTTGTATTAGTGGTAAGTATCGGTTTTGTTGTAAAGGTTTCAAACCCCAGCAGCGTTATCTCCATAAAATAACTGCCTTCTTTTAGTAATGTAAACGAGAAAGTACCCCCTTCACCGCTCAGCGCTGTTTTATAAACTGCGGAGTCTGATACATTCTTCAAAATGATTGTGGCATAAGCAAGCGGCTTATTTTGCCGGCTTACTAAGGTACCCATTATGGTGCCTTTGTTTAATGTTTGCGCCGGTAGTTGTATTGCTGCAATTGTAAGCAGGTGTAATAAAATTAGGCTTGCCCTTTTCATGGTGGTTTATTTACCCAATATTCTGCATTATAGTTGCGCGAAATTTCGTTAGCTTATCAAGCTGGCTGGCTTGTTGTCATATATACGCGTGTGGCGTACAGATTAAATACTGGCTACTTTTTTCTTTGTTCAGGGGGCGTTTTGCCCCGTTTGTCTATCGCCTTTAAGGCAATGCAAAAAATAGTTACCTTGTTTGTATTATGATTTTGCTTGAAGAAATAACAAGGTTTAATAACAAACACCGGGTGTTGAGCCACACAATTTTTTGGTTGGCAATACTCGCAATGTCAAGCAGCCAGGATTCGTATGTAAGTCATGACGACACACCTTTTATGTATACACTGGCTTACTACGCAACATTGCTGGTTACCCAGATAATGGCCGCCTATTTTTTGGCTTATTTTATTGTTCCACGCCTGTTAAATACGAAAAAGTACTTGTTAGCAATTGTATGGTTTGTAATTGGCAGCTACCTTATTTGTGTGTTGGCTAGGTTTATAAACATACGGATTGACGAGCCAATGTATGGCAAGCCCAGAAACCCAAATGAAACCAATATGGAGATTTTAACCAATCTTGTTAAGTTGGTATACGTGTATTTTTTTCGTGTGTACTCCGTGGCGTTGGTGTTTTTGTTTGTAAAGCTGTTGAAAGGCCAGATAGCTTTTCAAAAACGCGCACTCGCCTTAGAAAAGGCGAAAGCCGAAACTGAATTGAAGTTGTTGAAAACGCAGTTAAACCCGCATTTTTTATTCAATACACTAAATAATATATACTCGCTTTCGGTGCATAATTCGCCAGCCACTTCGGAGTCCATCGCAAGGTTGTCTGATATTTTAGACCATATTTTATACCGGTGCGGCAATGTTTATGTACCGCTTGCAACCGAGATAGCCTTGCTGGAAAATTATATTGCACTTGAAAAATTGCGGTATGATGAACGCCTGACAGTGCAGTTTACTATTGATATTGACCATGATGTGGATATTGCGCCATTAATAATGCTTTCCCTTGTAGAGAATGCTTTTAAACACGGCGCGGGGCAGGATATGGGCAGCCCCGTTATTGATATTGGTATACAGGTGAGTGGTAATGTTTTTACTTGCCGGGTAGCAAACAGTTTCGCAGGTTCAACCGTTGGCGGGCAGCATGAAAAAATTGGCCTGCTTAATTTGCAACAGCAATTGGGTATGCTTTACCCGGGCAGCCACATGCTTGATATTAAGCAAACGGACAGTTTGTTTGTAGTAACCTTGGTGATTAACTTACAGCCTGAAAAACAACTTGCATGAAAATAAAATGCCTGCTGGTTGATGACGAGCCGTTGGCCATAGCCTTACTGCAAAAACACATAGAGCAGCTTGATTTTTTGGAAATTGCCGGTACTTGCGGCAATGCAGTTAAGGCATTGGAATTACTGAACAGCAAAGAAGTAGACCTATTGTTTTTGGATATTAAAATGCCAAAAATATCAGGCTTGGAATTTCTTAAAATGCTGCGCAACCCGCCCAAAACAATCATAACCACTGCATACCGGGAATTTGCACCGGATGGGTATGATTTGGATATTATTGATTACCTTCTGAAGCCCATAACCTTTGAGCGTTTTTTTAAAGCGGTCGGCCGGTATTTGCGCAACACTAATAAAGTGGGGCAGGAAGTTTTGCCTACGCCGCATGTAGAGCAATATCTACAAATAAAATCGGGCAACAAATATTTCAAGCTTAACGTGCAGGATATTTTGTACTTGGAAAGTTTGAAGGATTATATAAAAGTGTACACCAAACAAAAGCCCATAATAGCCAAATACAAGATTGGGGATATAGAGAAGGAGCTGGCTGCAAAAGGTTTTTTGCGGGTACACCGCTCCTTCATCATTAATATAAAAAACGTAACGGCATTTACCGCAGCTGATGTCGAAATCGGGGAGATTGAAATACCCATCGGCGCCAGTTATAAGGAGTATGTGTTTAGTGTTTTGAACTTTAAAGACTTAGGCTAAGAAAAAATAGCCACCACTTCAATAACCCACCATACGCCTTTAGAATTCTTTACATTCTAAACATTCATTTCACCTCCTAATTCGTTAAAAGCGTTTTCGACTGGCATATTTTAACTGGTGCATACACTGGGGACAGAGATATTTTTTTATTGCTTTTTCAGTTTGCATCCTATATCCCGGGGGCGTAATTTACAAAGGCGGGCTGCCCACGCATGCGCAGCCCGCCTTTTTTGTTGCAACCCTGCATGGCCCACAAAAAATATTACAGTCACCGCTGCTATTACACTACTATTTGCCAAACAATACCCTGCGTTTTGTATATTCGTACCTGTTCGTTGTTAACAGAATAAAACCATTACTATGCAGCGTTGGCTACTCCTACTACTTTTCGTGCCTTTTTTCGCACAATCACAAAAAGCATCCATAGCAGAAAAAACAAAAGGTATGAAAGCCTACCAAGGGTTTTTCAACTTTTACTGGGATGAAGCCAACGGAAAAATATTCTTGGCGATAAACAGGCTCGATTCCGAAATATTGTACCAAACATCGCAGCCCGCAGGCCTCGGCTCCAACGATGTTGGGCTTGACAGGGGCATACTCGGCGCTACCACCATTGTTAAGTTTACCCGCGTAGGGAACAAAATATTGATGATACAACCCAACTATGCCTACCGCGCGGTTACCGCTGATGCGGCAGAACGGAGGGCTGTGGAGCAAAGCTTTGCACAATCCACCTTATGGGGCTTTACCATCGAAGCGGAAACAAACGGGGTGGTGTTGGTAGACGCCACCAATTTCATCATCCGGGATGCCATCGGCGTATCAAGCCGGTTAAGTGCCACAGGGCAAGGCAGTTATGGCTTTGACGCTTCCAGAAGTGCCATATACCTCCCAGGTACAAAAAACTTTCCGCTGAACACAGAAATTGAAGCCACCGTTACTTTCACCACCAGCGGGCATGCTGGCGCTTATGTGTCGTCAGTAACCCCTTCGCCTGAGGCTGTTACGTTACGTGTACACCATTCCTTTGTACAATTACCCGATAACAATTACACGCCGCGTGTATTTGATGCACGCTCAGGCTTTTTCACCAATACCTACTATGATTATGCAACTCCGGTAACGGAACCCATACAAAAATATTTTATCGCCCGCCACCGGCTGCAAAAGAAAGACCCAACGGCGGCATTAAGCGAACCGGTGAAGCCCATCGTGTATTATCTTGACAATGGCACCCCGGAGCCTATCCGCAGCGCATTATTAGACGGTGCCCGCTGGTGGAACCAAGCTTTTGAAGCAGCAGGGTATAAAAACGCGTTTCAAGTACAGGTATTGCCCGATTCAGCCGACCCGATGGATATACGCTATAACATGATTAACTGGGTGCACCGTTCTACGAGGGGCTGGTCGTTTGGTTCTGCCGTTACCGACCCGCGTACGGGCGAAATAATAAAAGGCAATGTAACACTGGGTTCGTTGCGTGTTCGGCAGGATTATCTAATTGCCACAGGCCTGCTTGCCCCCTATGAAAACGGCACACCCGTGGACAATAAAATGCTCAAGATGGCCCTGCAAAGGTTGAGGCACCTGGCCGCCCACGAAGTGGGGCATACCATTGGCCTGATGCATAACTATATTGCCAGCGCCCAAAACCGCGCCAGTGTTATGGATTACCCGCACCCGCAGGCAAAGATGGATGCCAGCGGAGAGATTGATTTGAGCGATGCGTATACCAATGGCATTGGCGATTGGGATAAAGTAACCATTGCGTACGGCTACCAAGATTTTCCCACGGGCACGGACGAGGCTGCAGCATTGAATAAGATTTTAAACGATGCCGCTGCAAAGGGCTTAACGTTTATCTCCGACAGGGATGCACGCGACCCGGCAGGGCTACACCCAAATGCCCATTTATGGGATAATGGCAAAGACCCCGTTGCTGAATTAAAAGATGTAATGAAAATAAGAGCGAAGGCATTATCGCATTTTGGTGAGAACAATATTCGCAAAGGCACACCCATGGCTATGTTGGAGGACGTTTTGGTGCCGGTATACCTTTATCACCGTTACCAAGTAGAAGCCGTTACCAAGGTAGTGGGCGGCATGTATTACAATTACGCCCTGCGCGGAGACGGACAAGTGGTAACGCGCCCACTTAGTAAGGAAACCCAGCTTGCTGCTTTAAACGCAGTTGCGGATTGTATAGACCCCAAAACACTGGCTCTGCCGGAAAGCATTATAAAACTGATACCCCCACGCCCGGCAGAATATGATTATAACCGGGAACTTTTTAACCGCCGCACCGGCCTTGCTTTTGACCCCTTGGCGGCTGCTGAAACCGCAGCAGACCTGCCCCTATCCTTTTTATTTAATGTTGACCGCCTTAACAGAATGATTGAATATAAAACAATCACCAACGGCTTGGGCGTGGATGATATGGTAGGCGTGCTAATGGCTAGAACATGGAAAGCCCCCCGGCTTACCGGTTTGGAAGGGCTGATACTGCAACAAAATGAACAATTGCTACTCACCTACCTGCTGGCTGCATCGGTGAGTAACGATGCCTCTTTTGCCACAAAGGCGGCCATGTTAAAAGCAATTGATGATGTTAAAACCTATGCCGAAACACAGCTAAAATTAAGCAAAGACGAATTATATAAAGGGTATTTGCTACTTACACTGGATAGGATAAAAGCCCCCGAGAAAGCAAAACCCACACAGCATGTAGCGCAACCACCGGGTTCACCAATTGGAGATGAGGATGATGATACCCTTGGTCGTTAAGGGGCCGGCGCGATTAGTTAGGAAATTGAGTAGCGTGGTTAATGCATAAAGCTTAAGGATAAAAAGGGCGTATTAATTTAACCCGGTGATAATATCTTTCGTATTAATGCCGTGGGTATTATTGCAACAATCCATCAATCTTCTTAGCCAGCGCATGATCCTTATCAGTTACAATATCGCCGGCATCGTGTGTGCTCAGCCATATTTCTACTTTGTTGTAAACGTTGGTCCACAAGGGGTGGTGGTCCATTTTTTCGGCTTCCAATGCCACACGGGTCATAAAGGCAAAGGCTTCAGAAAAATTCTTAAACTCAAACTTATTGTACAGGGTCTTGTTTTTTTCAACCCAAGCTTTTGTTGTAGGCATATATTTGGTGTTTTAACTTAACAATGCTCAAGCATTTGCTTAATATGGTATCAACCTGCAATTAGTGCGCCATCTTTGTACAAAGGCAGCACACCAGCCACATTTTCTGTAACACAATATTCAAGGTCTTTCTCCAGCCCAAACGCCGCTAGCCTGTGCCAGTGCGTTGTTTTGCGTATAAAGCTATACATATCGTTTTTATGCATGGCATACATATCCTCAGCAATCAAACTGCTGTCGCAATGTATAGTAAAATGCTCCTTAACATTACTCACAACTGCTCCGGCAAACAACGTGTCTTCCAGGTTAAACCTGTCTTTCCAGGCTGAGCATCCCAAAATAACATTCTTGCCTTTTTGTATCAGGTGGTTACAAACCGTTTGCAGGTTTGGAAAAGAGCCGGTGATAATCTCATCCGCTCCATTATCTAAGGCCATTTTTAGCAATCTGGTGCCGTTGGTTGTTGTTATAACAAGTGTTTTGCCTTCAATAAAAGACCGTGGATATTCTGCAGGCGAATTGCCATACTGCAAGCCGGATATAACTTTGCCGTCACGCTCACCAGCCGTTATTGCACCCAAGTTTTTACCTATGGTAATACAGTCTTCTACATTTGCCACAGGCACCACCTTAACCGCGCCATTATACAGGGCGGTGGCAATAGTAGAGGTGGCGCGGAATACATCAATTATTACCACCACACTATTGGAAATATCGTACAGGCTTAACAACTTAGGTGATAATACGGTATGTAAAACAGGTTTTTGGCTCATAAGGCTGCAAATATAGCAGAATGGTTAACTTTTGTAAAATCCGGTTGCTGTCGAATCACCTTTTTAGCGGTAAGTAATTTTGTTCCAACCATAACACGGCAAAAGTTGTTTTAGCTCTTTTGGCATAACATTTTTAAACATAGCTTAAGCCACTGGTTAAAAAAGCATATCTTCAGCATTGGCAGGTTACACGTGTTTTAACGACTGCCGAACTTGGGGGCAATAAGAGAATTAGGCAAGTGTGGCAGGTGATAAACTAAAACAAATTAATATACCAGCAACTACAACCTATCATGCACGAGCTAGAAAAATCTGCAATCACCCCCGCTCCGGCCAACCAAACGGCAGCAACTGGTTTCAAACGCACATTAGGCCTTTCTACCACTATACTTATTGTTATCGGTACCATTATTGGCTCTGGCATTTTTATGAAACCTGCTTTAATGGCCAAAGAATTAGGTTCTCCCCTGTTACAGTTAAGTGTTTGGGTTGTGGCAGGACTAATTTCGCTTGCGGGTGCATTAAGCAACGCCGAAGCGGCGGCGATGTTTCCCGAAACCGGCGGCCAATATGTTTTTTTTAAAAAAATGTATGGCGACGGCTTTGCCTTCCTTTACGGTTGGGCAGCTTTTACAGTCATTAATACTGGCGGCGTGGCATCTTTGGCATATGTTAGCTCATTATACACTAATTATTTCGTACATCTGCCCAATTTTTCGCAACAGGTAGAGCAGTCGGTTATATTCCATATTCCCTTAATTGGCGATATCCATCCTTTGGAAAACATTGGCGTTAAAGCACTTACCGTTTTTTTGGTAGTGTTTTTTACGTTTGTAAATTACCGGAGTTTGCAATTTGGCAGCACCTTGCAGAATATATTCACCACATTAAAAATTGCCGCCATTACATTGTTAATAAGCGGCATTTTCTTTTCTGGGCATGGTTCCATTGTAAATATCACAACGCAATCCCCAAACATGCCCCAGGGCTTTGCGCTGATGGGTGGTTATGTGGCAGCATTAGGCGCCGCTTTTTGGGGATACGAGGGCTGGAATTATATAACATACGTGGCCGGCGAAGTAAAAAACCCACAGAAAAATATTCCCAAGGGTTTGTTTATAGGTGTTGCCGTTGTTATAACCATTTACTGTTCAGTGTATTTGGCATATGCCTATGTAATGCCCATAGGTACAATGGCAGCCTCGCATTTTGTGGCTTCTGACGCCGCATCTATTGTATGGGGCGTTATTGGCGGGTCGCTCATAGCGCTGCTTATCATCCTGTCAACCACAGGCACCACGCACAGTAATATATTAACCATGGCGCGGGTAACTTATGCCATGTCGGGCGAAAGCAAATGGTTTGCAAATGCTGGCCGCCTGCAAGCAAGATATAAAACCCCCGGCAACGCACTATGGATAAACTGCATTTGGACAATTATCCTCATCGTTAGCGGTTCCTTTGATATCCTTACCAGCATGCTTGTATTTGTGTCTTGGTTTTTTTATGGCAGCAGTGCCTTGGGGGTTATTATTCTGCGCATGAAAATGAAGGGGGCACCAAGGCCTTACAAAGTTTGGGGATATCCCTACGTAACCTTCCTTTTCGTTGGTTTCACAGCATTCTTTTTGGCAGTTACGCTATATACAGACATTAGCAATTATTTGCAGGGTAAAACAACCTTAGTAAACTCACTTTTGGGCGCCGTTATTACGGGTTTGGGTATACCAGTGTATTATTTATCACGCAAAAGGCTTTAACAAGTGTTTCCGGCACGTACCTCAATATTCCTTCAACATAATCAATTTAAGGAAAAAATAACCTAATCATTATATTTTTTATTAAATTGCTGTTCTATAACGATAAAATTTGTCATATGATCAAACTACAGGTAATCGGTAATTTGGGGAAAGACTGCGTAGTAAATTCAGTAAACGGTAAAAATGTTATAAATTTCAGCGTAGCGCACACCGAAAAATTCCGGGATAGCATGGGCAACCAGAAGGACAGGACTATTTGGGTTGAATGCGCTTACTGGACAGATAAAACCGGCATTACCCCATATCTTAAAAAAGGCTCACAGGTTTATGTAGAAGGCACCCCCGATGTGCGAACATACCAAACCCAGGATGGCAGGCAGGGTGCCGCATTAAGCTTGCGTATATCAAATGTGCAGTTATTAGGCAGTAAAAGTAACGGAGAGGGTGGTAACGGAGAGCATTCAGCTTCATACCAAGTTCCTTCTCAAGGCTATAGCACTGCCTCACACGCAGCGGTAGCCCATGCCGAAATAAACGAGCCGCTTGACGACCTTCCATTTTAAAAGTTTTCATTATAAAAAAGGGACTGTTTAACAACAGTCCTTTTTTTCTACCCGATTTTTTAACAGTTTTATTTGTTGCCCTAAAACTTACAGTCAATTTTAATTTCTGTACCTGCGCCTGGCAAGCTGTTAATGGTTAACCTCCCTTTTAAATCCTTAACACGCTCAGTCATTATATGCATTCCATTGCGGTGTTGG
>Ga0364894_10395_pt1 | contig 18609 bp, 18 predicted proteins | sample ExccelJu500001D4_FD_206942 | JGI IMG/M metagenome (GOLD analysis project Ga0364894, IMG submission 206942) | Enriched cells from Trout Bog Lake Hypolimnion, Wisconsin, USA - BchlTB.July16.5000.01.D4 | ecosystem: Environmental > Aquatic > Freshwater > Lake > Hypolimnion/Profundal zone | place: USA...
GGTTCTGCCAGTCGGTCCTGTCTGTCCTGTCTTTCCCCAGCTTTCAGCGAAGCGGTTTTCGCCGTAAGGCGATTATTCTCTCTCTTCCTTGGAGTCTTACAGTAACATTCTGATCATTCATCTAGTCCTAACCTCTACTTATTGGGTGCAAAACCACAACGCTTTTTGCGAAACCAAAACGGTTTGGTGCGAAATCGCAACGCCCAGTGCGAAACCACAACACCTGTGCGAAACCGCAATGCTTCCTGTGCGAAACCACAACACCCCTTAGCTGAACAACGCCGCCCATGCGCTGGGGTTCTGTTCTTTGAGCAGATTTGCTAGTCTTGGCCCGGAGAACTCATCTCTCCCCTTGCCCTTGAGGTAGTCGTAACTGCGCTTGAAAGCGGAATAATGGCTCATGCCAAATCGCCCGATTTGTAATCTGGTTTCTGGGGGGTAGACATCTTGCAGCATAGTTTTGATTAGACTGAACGTGTAGTCGGTCTGGGTGACGATCTTGTCACCGTCCTGCACCATGGCAACCAACTGGCCGTCCTTGATCCGCAACCGGTCCTTCGTCACCATATCATTCACAATGTCGTAGATTGTTCGCTTGGGCAAGCCGGTCACCGTTGTCAGATACGTTGGCCCCACCTTTTTCCGCTTTCCATTGGACCAGCATATCCAGCCATGCACGCACGCATGTCGTTTCGGCCAACTCAGTTCCGTTACCCTCCGATATTGGAGACCACGCCACCACTTTTTCATGATGAAGTTCGCCCGTTCATAGAAAATGCCCTCCCGGTAGTGGGGAATGCCCTTCTCGTCCAGCAGCCCAACCTCGACCAGCTTCCCCATGGCACGCTTGGCTACGCCATAGCAAACCCGCCCGGCATCAATGACCGCCCGCACCGAAGGAAGCTTCTTCTGCCGGAACCAGAGGTCACAGCAGATCGCAAATACCCACCGCTCCTCAAAGGAGAGACCACAATCCTGTTTCCAGCACACCCATCGCAGATATTCCATAAAATGATCGCTCAATAAAGAACCCCTACCGCAGTTGCGAGCCAGCGGCAGGGGTCAGAACAATAATCCACTTGATCGCTGTCAGTCTCGCATCTGACAGCGGACGGTATGTCCGTCCATTCTTAATGTAGTGCCCTCAACTTCATTTTGTGGTGGCGGAATAACGCTATTGTTCACGTCGTCCCCACGCCTGCCTTTCCCTGCGTCATCAATTCCCGTTGCCGCTTGACTTCCAGCCGGGTGCCGATCTTTTCGATATCCTCGATTCGGAACCAACGCTGGCGTCCAGCCAGCGAGAGGATTTCAGCAGGGGACACCCGAAGGATTTCTGCTACCTGCGCCAGCGAGTAGAAGTTGTCGTCAATACTGATGCTCATTGTTTCGCTCCCGTACCCTCGTGATTGCCTCGAACTGCCTGCTCGTATATATATGAGTCTGGCCCACGGATTGTTCGCAGGCCCTCCGCATCGAGTCGGTTTAGCAAGGCCACGATCACCCCAGCCCACACCTCGTCCACCGTCCACGCAATTACATCGCCTTCTGGCCCCTTGATTTCGCAGCCGCAGGTGGCGATTCGATGGGCGGTGAAGGCGGGAAGGGTGTTCGTCATACCGCCTCGCCTTCCCGAATGGGGATGCCCAGACGGATTGCGTGCGCCACCCGCACCATTGCCGCCACCTCGCCCGATCCGGGCAACAGTTCCACGGGCATCCCACCCGCCTTCATCTTCACTTTGATCTCGGCTCCGGGGTTCCACACCGTGTACCGCCCACCTTCAACGCAGGCCGTCAGCCTGTAGGTCCAACCTAGCTGCTTGCGGCGGTGATTGGCCTCCCCCTCAAACAGCATGTCGCCCTCCAGCAGTTCGTCCTCTCCATTTCGAAGATAGTGCCCCGGAATATCACGGGCACCATTGACCTGCAATGGCATAGGCAGAGGCGTACCAGCCCGGACAATTTTCGCCCAGTACCGGCACTGACTGTCATTGGGTCGTATACTGACGCTGACCGAGTATGTGGTGTTCATATATGGTGGGTCTTTCCGGCCCTCATGGGCCACTTGTGCTTCCGGTGCTTTTCCACCGCATCGCACATGTTCCTTGGCAGGTCTGGGCGCACCGGAACCACAGACGCTTTCTATGCTCCTTCACCAATCTGTTCTCTTGAGTGGTCGTGGGTGGGCCACTGACTGAACAGGAGGCATTATACCATCTTTTAAGCGACGTTTCTCAGAGATACACATCTGGTGGATCACCGCATGGCAAACATGTTTTTTGCGTGTACCGCTGAAAACGGAATAGACATATATGTGCTGACGCCATTTTCCTAGTTCTAGGCGTATGACCGGATTCTATATCGTTTCGGTGTTGACACAAAACTTGAGAACTGGTGTTCGTGTTATCATCACCCCACCGCCGTGGCCCACGACGCCATCGGCAAGCCGGTGCCCGTGAAAGCAGCGAGAATCGCCATCCATTCTGCGACAGGTGCTTGGGGCTGCTGCTGGTGACGGTTTGACAAAGTGGTTTCTGTATCTCTCTCTTTCTATCTCTTTAGAACAGGTATTGTATTGGGTATTTGAGTCAGATATAATACTCCTACTTCATTGGTAACACATCTTGCTTGGTGCTTGGGGATCAAATCCCTGATGCACTTTCTGGCCTAGTGCCAGTGCGGACAGGTGGGAACGTTCCATGGTAGCGTTCCTGCTGCTAGTCTGGAGTCGCCCGTAGTTGAAAGATTGCGGGCGGCTTTCCCCGTGAAAGCGGGGGTGTTCCGGGGGGTTTGTTTGCATACTTTGTCTTTACACCTTGTCTTCCCCGTGAAAGCGGGGGTGTTTCGGTGGCAACGACTCACACCGTTGCCCTAGATCGCCGGTGGTACACCCGGCGTATCGCTGCCCGTAGTCGAAAGATTGCGGGCGGCTTTTAGGTATGGCGTGGTATGGTTTGGTATGGCGTGGCCTCCAAGCCCCTGCCGCCTGTGGCCTACCGGGTGCGGGCGGCTTTTAGTCGGAAAGGGAATATAAATGGAGAAGTGCCCAGTCACAGGAAAATCATGTTCTAATCAGAAGGTCTTTCATATAGACGAGATAACTGATACGGATACAAAGCACGTTGTGCTGTGTCATATCTGTGCCAAACCCTATTTTGAGGATTCCCTAAAACAGCAGCCAAGTCGCAAGCGAGGCAAGACCGTCCGGGGAGGCTCCGGTACTCCGGTAAGTTATCACTTACCGATCACTGGTGACTATGTGTGGGCAAGTTGTCCTCGGGGTACGAGATAAGGTGCTTGTCGGCTAAGTGGATTGTGCCGGGGGCAAAAAGAGAAGGGTGGTTGGGCCTTTTGGGCCGGGGCCAGAAGGGGTGTCAGATTTAACTTAATTCAAAAAGGTTTATTTCAATCAGCGTTTGCTACACGGGTTGCCCTGAAACCGTTTTGGCTTGCTGGGGCCATCGGGCTGGCCGGGAATAAATTGTGCAGCAGGCATTGCCACCGTATACGGTAGCCGTACACCGGCAACGTGATAAGTTCCTACGCAATCATGCCGGTATTTTCGCCAACAGCCACTCCCTGAATTAAGTCCTCCAGACATTGGCGATTAGCCACGGCTTTCTCCTGATCGTTCGTAAAACGCCAATGGATGATCGTTTCTGCCAGCACTTTGCCGGTGATGGGCCGCAAGGGGAGCGGCGTGAACTCCGGCACCGGCTGCAACTGCACAACCAAAGAGTGGACCGGTTCGTAAGCAACCGTAATCGAGTGGTCAAGGAAGAAGCAGGACATATTTGTGATAAGCCCCCACGGGTTGGCAATGAACAAGGCGTTGTCGTAACCGGGCGTCACGTCGAGCAGTTCACCATCCGACGATTGCCATATGCAGTGCGCATCAATCCAGTGCCGAGCCAACCTGTTGCGATGGCCGATGTCCGGTGCGCCCTTTTGGAGTGCCCAGCCAACAACCGCTGCGCCGCCGTGCTGGTGTATCTGTTCCGCCACATTGGCGAAGCATTTGAAACATTCGCCCCCACCTATGAACCGCACCGGATCGCTATGGTCATGGCACACGGCTCCCCATAAATACCGCATCATCTCAGGGGTCGGGGCGGCATGCATCTTGGACCAACTGACCTCAAGATACTGCGGGTTGGGTTTGTAATGCCGCTGACGATTTCTGCGTTTACGATGTTCCATTTGCCTTCTGCGTTTTGCCGAAATTCTCATAACTGTCCTCTTGTTTGTAACACTGCCGTACTGGGGGCGACCCCGGATTACCTCGTCTTCTTCCGTTTCCTTACGCCTTCTTTGTACACCTCGGCGATGACCTTCTTGACCACCTTCGGCATGTCCCATGGGCCTGCCTTCATCAGTATCCGATCCTGCGGCTCAGGGATGATCCAGCCGCCCGAACTAAGCATGCGACGTATGGCATTCAATGCCTGTTCGTGCGTCAGGGTGACGATAGTCAGGGCAGGGTAGTTCCCCGGATGGTAGCCGACACAGAACACTCGGTCGGTCCCCTCGAAGTCCCACCACCAGCATTCCCAGCCGTGGTAATCATCGGCAGACTGGAATTCCACGTCTGCCCACTTTGACTCCAGATTCATTGCGTCCAGCCATTTCTTGAAGAGCCGGGACCGGAGCATCTGGTTCATCCGCTCTGCGGCCTTCTTTCGGGCCTTCACTACATGGGGGGCAATTGCGTTTCTAATCATATTTGTCCTTTCTATTCCGGTGCTGTTCCGCCCGTCGCACATGCTTACTGGCGAGGTCTGGGCGCACCGTGACCGCAGACGTTTGTATCAGCCTTCACCAATATGTTCCTTTGAGTGGTCTTGGGCGGGCTAGTCTCGAAAACTGGCGTTCCTTTCTGTTGGACGCCAGTCTCGCTCGGCAATCAGTTCCGCAGCAATCAACAGGCATTTCCTGTAGGATGCGCCTTCGCTTTTGCACTACCGTCTTTAAGTATCCTTTCGACCACCTTGGCCCATTTATCATTGTCTGCAACATCATCTGCGGTGAGTTCGATGGGCTTAGGTTCTGCTATCGTACACTCTTTACCGCATTCCATGCAGCGGAACCGACGAGGCGCAACTATCGCCAAGAGACCACCGCAAGTACACCAATGAAAATCAACTGTTACTTTCATTACTTTCCTCTCTAGGTTTTCTCGGCAGGCATGTTACCTGCAACACGCCAGCAACCTAACATATCCAAATAGCCAATACAATACCCCTCCCATTTTGCAGCACCTGTCGTTGCTTCCTCTATACCGAACCTTTTTAGCGGCGAGCCTCAGAGATGCAATTATGGAAGATCATTGCAGTCGAAACATGTTTCTGGTGGCGAAATAACGCTGCAAACGAAAAAGGGGTTTCTGCGTTGCGCTGTTCCTTTGCGTTCTAGGTATTTGCCGAGTGGGTTCTATATGGTTCTAGGTTTTGGACATAATGAAAACCGGTTTTCCTTTTTTATTACCACCGTCATAGACCGCCAAGTCGTGATTGGCGGTGTATGGGCGACTCACACCTCGACCTGCTTCAACGCCCATAACACCTGACTACCCGGCCCGAATCCCTTCCGGCGGGATTTGATCCCAAGAATGTCCTTGGCCCGCTCCATCGTGCGCCACGAGATACCCATTTCCGCTGCTGTGGTCTGGACATCCTGCTGGGCCATGGGACCGATGGACAGCACATCGATGAGGTAGTCCTTGGCGTCCTCCAGTTTGGCCTTGTGGTCCTTGTGATCTGCCAACAGGTCATCCGGCCCATAGTCACACTCGCCTCGCCACTCGACGGCGACCGCACCGCCCTTGGCGACAGGCTCGAAGAGCATGCTCGGCGCAAGGGGACCAAGGTTGCTCTTGACGTGGCAGAGAACCCGCATGTTCTGGTCTTTGGGGTCTTTCCCCACCAGCAACCCAGAACGGGTGGAGGCGATGATACCGATGCTGCCAAGGCCCCGGTACATGGACTGGCTCTTTCCGCTCTTGTTCAGGTGCCGCACCATCACCACTGTAATGTTCGACCTATCGGCGAATGCCTTGAGGGGCGTCAATGCCTGCCGAACGGCCTGTTCGCCATTGGCATGACGACCCATGAAAGCCATCAACGGGTCGATGATGATGAGCTTGGCTCCGATCTGCATGGCGGTCTCCTCGATGGAGTCTAGATCGTCAGGGATGGTGACGGGCTTCTCGGCGACGGCGATCCGGCTCATGTCGGCACCGGCAGCTTCCAGCCGGAGGGGAAGCGTCTTGTGAATACTGTCCTCGGCAACCAGCAGCAGAATACTGCCCTTAATGCCCTTGGTGCCGTCCGGCATTTCCCGCCCGGTGGAAACTCGGGCGGCAAGGTCCAGCATCATGCTGCTCTTGTTGGTCGCCGGATCGCCGTCGATGATGGTGAGTTCCCCGAGGGGGATACGCTGCTGCCACAACCACTTGATGGGCTGGGGATCAATGTCGGACATGAGTGTGTAAATGTTGCTCATGGAAATGCCTTTCCTTTGTCTGGAGAACGGCTGCTTGTTGCCGCTTACGACACGCCGGAATCACCCTGCAAACCGTCCCGTACTTGTTGACCGGTTCTTGAGTGTGACAACGAGGGTCCGCAGCCACACCGCTGCCCGACGCTCGGTGTCTTTTCGCCGACCGTTAAGACGAAGCTTCGTGGCCATTGCGCTGTGGGCAATACACACTTCACCGGTTCTGCGGGGGGTGTAGATCATGCAGCCGAGCATCCGAGCCGTCTCCTCGAACGCTCGTAAGTTCATTCCCGTTTTGATGATGATGGGGTCCATTGTCCGTACTCCGCTCTTAAAACCTGACGACCGGAACATTTCGTTTCTCGACAGCCAGCTTGTGCCGTCGAACATTGGTCGGACGCTTCAACTTGATTCGCCCCATTTGATTCCATGGTCCGCCACGAACCCAGTTGATGACCTGCCGATGCTCTCGGTCGAAGGCAAGCAGGACGACATACGTTCCCTTCACGCCATTGACGGTGCGGGTCCGCTGTAGGATGAGGCCGAGCTTCCGCAGCACTACCTTGGCCCATGCCAAGTTGTTGCGCCACTTGGGTTGTTTTGCGCCCGACTTCCCAACCCGCATGAGCCGCAGATCGTCGGGACCGAAACTCCGACCGAAGTTTCCCAGCACCGCCTGCTCCAACTGAGCTTGCGTCATCCAGCCGTGGTGCTTATGCAGTTGCAGCAGGATGAACTGCTCGTAGGAATGGGGACTGGTTTCTTCGCCTCGGACGTTGGGCCGAAGCGTTGCGATAGACTTAGGGTTGTCCATCACAAAGATTTCTGCTTCATTCGAATGCATGAGACTTACTCCTTCAAATGGGTGCGTACTTTCGCCGTGGAAGCGCAAAGCTCCCCCGGCGTGGTCAGCGGCACCCATGCGCCGACCATCCAATAACTGTTCGATTTCTTTGTCAGGTTTCCCCATGCCGCTCGATGAGCAGCAAGCGATGCTGCATCCGCAGCAAAGCTTGTCGATCACCGAGTTAGCATGGGATCATCGGCATCCACACCGTTGTCCTTTCGGTTTCATGTGGCAGTACGTGCTGCTCTTAAGGCTTTACGACGCTCTAGCAAATTCTCCGAAAGCGTGTTAATTGTGGTAACCATTTCGTCAAAATCACTATCGCTTTGACTCCAACCAGGCCCCGAAGCTTTGTGCATGGTAATTCCCGCTAATGGGTGGTCGTCTCTGTGAAGCACCCCCGCTTTTACCGCTTCTGTAAATACCGCCTTTGCCGCCTTTAGTCCGCATTCCACCCGAGGAGCATTATTCTGCCCATATTTGTCCGTGACGAGGGGCCACAGGTCAAGGATGTGTTTGGCCGTTACCTCATCAACGGGAGTATCCCCTAGTCCTTTGAATAAGTCCTTAATTCGGCCACCATAGACTTTGAGGGAATAATCCGGTTCCCCATCGGCGTGGGAATGAATCGTGCGATAAAGCTCGCAACATTGCCCCACCGTGACAGATGCTGAAGTGCCGCCCTTTGGCTTGCGAATCATATTCTTTCCTTTCCGTTTACGGAGGTGCGTGTTGTCGCCGTGAATACACAAAGTATCTCCGGGGTGGTCAGCGGCACCTTGCACTGACCATCGATAACGGTTCGAGTTCTTTATCAGGTTTCCCCATGCCGCTCGGTGAGCAGCAAGCAATGCTACATCCGCAGCAAAGCTTGTCGATCACCGATTGAGCATGGAATCAAAGCTGTCGTGTGTGTTCTTTTCCATGCGTTCACTGTACCACGTTTCTTGCGCTTGTAAACTCGAAAATGGTAAAATCGTGATATCTTGTGACGATGCGCAATAAACAGATTGGTTTATTGCGCCTGTGGCGTCGGGGGCATATGATCCGTCTGGTTTATCGAGGGGGTCTACACTCCGAATCTCACGGATCAGCCAGCACCTGCCCCACCACTACCGGCACACCACGATAAACAGATTCGTTTATTGCGCAGCAGCCCGAAGAAGCTCCGTTTTGCCTTTTGCGGCGCAAAACGACGCACAGGAATTAACTAGGTTTAATCGCCAGAGGCCGAGCCGACCCTAGAGCCGACCGGAAACATCAGCCCCGCAATACTTACTTTATGACGGGCCGGCAGCGGGCGGCTTTATTTTGGAAAAGTGGTTTTGACTTTCACCACTGACAGTACGGTGCTTCTCGCCGAGCAACTTGATAGGGGACCATTGCTTGCCGCAATCGCCACGCTTCATTGGCATATAGTTTGTTTCCGGCTTTGATGAAAATAGGCCACCCCGGCATGACGTGACCATGCCGGGGGGCCGGGGTTATCGGATTGCCCTATGGTCGTCGGGGACTATGCTGCTATGAGACATTCCCTCGCCGCTAGAGCCAACTTAACTTGCGGGGAGAAGACGGGTGGCGAACCATCGTATCCGACCCACCGAAAGTTCTTGCAGACCTGAACCGCCACCCATTTCTCCCGTGGAACTGGCTCCAACGATACGAACCAATCCCGTGGGTTTCCGCCATATTCTTTGCCGAGTTTCGCAAGACCCGCTGTGCTTGGGCGCAACTTCACCAACTCACGATAGCTGATCGGTGCCGTTGAGGGCTTCACCCCAATGCGATATGCACCGAGTTCCTTCACGAGTTCAGTAAAAGTCATCAGCGGAAAATCGGGTTTCCAAATCGCCGTCTTCTTCACAGTCTGTTCCCATTCCTGATTCTTGGAGAACCATACTGGTCCCTTCTCATCCTCTGGAAGTACGTTCTCTACGTCCGATAGGATAACTCCACTCTTTACGAGAGCGATGATATTTGCACCGTGAGTGTAATGCCACAACAACATAAGGTCTCCTTGAATGGTTTCGCTGACCTACATTCCCTAGAAGAACACGTTCTGCCGCACCAATCGTTCCCGCCCTAGACAGGCGTATGACAATCACGCTCCTCCGCAACACTTCTTGTATTTTGCTCCGCTTCCGCATGGGCACGGATTGTTTCTTCCAACGTTAGGACGGGCATAGGCATGTACAATCTGCACCGTTGTTGGTAGGGTGCGGCCATTAGCTTCGGCAATCATGGCCGGTACTACATGACCCATCCCCTTCCATTTTCTCTGATGGTCGGGAACGAAGAGTATTCTGGATTCCCCATCGTGCGGTGTGATATCGACCATCTCTCCGGTGGGAGAAATCCATACACCGTGAAACTCTGCCTCCAGAATGACGCCGGGGGCATACCACACAACCCAACCATGTTGCAGAAATCCGCCGTCCCGTGCGATCTTCTTTGCCACGTTCAGAAAACATTCATTCGGGACGGCGTAAGGTTCGGGGCGAACATCCATCCAAACTGGGGCGCAAATAAACCGGTTCAGGAATTCTTGGATGTTTGGCGTTATTTCGATGGGGGTAGTTTGAGGCGGCGTCATGTGTTCACTTCTCTTTTCGGAGTCGGGTGCAAAGCCGCACCCCGTGGCATCAGGAATGTTCCCAACGCCCCTTACCAACACATTTCAATTCAGGTAAAGTAATGTGGACGAATACACTGGTAACATGTATGACTTGTAACATGGTGGCTGTTAGGTGTTGGAACACCGGTTGGCATTGTGGCTTCGCCATCGCCGCCAAGGTTATGGCGCACCACTCTGGCGTTTCACAATAGCGTCACTCCTTCAGGCCCATCTCCCGCAGCCGCCGGTATAACGCCCTCTCCGACTTGCCGGTGCGCTCCGACCATGCTGCCACCCGTTCGTCCCTCGTGGTGAACTCGTCCACAATCTCACGGATAATCTGATGCTCCTGCTCCTTCAGTTCCGTCCTCGAAAGCCGGAGCGTGCCGGTGTGCTTCAGGTCCACCAGACGCTGCTCCAGCGTCGTCACAACCAAATCCCTCCAGTGGGCTTCGGTATCCCCGCTGCGCCACTGCACATAATCTGGGAACCCCTTGTCAACCAGCAGACGCATGTCGAGGCGGGCGTCCAGCCGCTCAGATTCACCGATTAGAAACTCTGCCACTTCAAGGCATTCATCAGGTTCCATCGTGTGACTGCCGCAGGTCCAGCCCTTAGACGCCACCTGCCACATCAAAGCCGCAATCTGCTCGTCGCTGGGATCGTAGTGGAGGTAATGTACCCGGCTCTTCAGGGCTTCGAGCAACGGGTGTGCATGCAGTTGAAGATTGGAAATGGCAATGATCCCACCCGTGAAATGGACCGTATCAACCTGCCCCTGACGGCGATACCGAATGATCCGCTCACCACTGTGGTCTGGCTGATTTCCAAGTGCCGCCAACAGGAGTTGGAGCGCAATCGGCTGTTTGAAGATGGACGACACGTCATCGAGAAGGATCACCCGGTCGCACTGCTCGTCAAGCAATTCAAACAGACCCATGGGCGTCAGGTGTCCATCATGGTAGTGGTACTTGATCTGTTCTGCCTCCAGCGTCCTCTTAACGGTGTAGGTCTTGGAGGTGCCGGGCCGACCGAAAAGGTAGAAGCCTGTGGCGTGCCCAAGGGCCACACCACGAACCCGGTCACGAACCACGGCCAGACGCCGGTTGAGTTCTTCGAGTGCGTTCTGGTCACGACCAAGCGATTTGTCCACAACAACCTGCGTCATAACGTCTCCTTTGCGTAAAAGCCTTGGCGATTGTGCCGAACCAGCACAGTTCGATCGAACAATCGCCTGCGGCCCCTTACCAACACATTTCAATCAACTGGTCCCTTGCCTAACCTCACGAACACCTTTCAAGACACAACTTTCGTGTTCCGCCCATTACCAACACATTTCAATTGATCGTGAATAATGGTCGTATAAATGGAGAGTGGGGTAGTTTGACAGTTTGACACTTTGCAAATCTGTCAATCTGTCAAACGTGTTCATAATCGCCGGAAATATGCCCTGATTTGAAATGTGTTGGTAACGGGCCTGAATACTAAGTCTTCAACTTCAACCCCTGCGGCGGCGGTTTGAGAAAGTGGTTTCTCGTGTTCGTTAGGCGCAGGAAACAGGACGAAATAACCCCCAATCCCAAACGAAACAGAACACCACTGTTCAAATGTTTCAAAGTGTCCCGAGACGACCCAGAACAAAGACGGAGAAAACCATGCTAGAAGCTGTATTGCAATCGCCCCAATTTGCTGCCGCCAAACCGGACGAAGCCGTGGTGGTGTGTGTCTTAACCGACGATTACGCCAAGGCATTTGCCAAAGCCAATTGCCGCTATCGTGGGGAAAAGTTCCCCGCATGGGTTACGGTCATTCCGACTGCTAGTTTGGTCGAATGGTATCCAAAGCAATTCAATAAAGCCGATTTCTTTGTGTGGTGCGAAAAGCATATCGTTGTTATCCGCAAACTTCCGATCATTATCAACATAGCCAAGGTTGATAATGAATGGACACCCCAACTTAATTGACCATTGACGGAAGGCAAGGCAACTACGAAAAAGTCCGCCATCGTCCGCCTGCGCTGCGACGGGGTGGTCCTCACTGGCGTGAATTGGGTTTGAAAAAGTGGTTTCTTATTTTGGCATCCTTCCGAAACGTTACTTTACATACCATGAGTCAAGTGTGATAATGGAGATATCTGGAAACGCAAGAAAGAATGTGATATACTTCCGGCGTAACGAGTATTTCTGCTTCACTGCACAGGCGAGCGAAATCAGCTAAGACGCACCTCGATTGCTGTGGCAACGGATAACCTAAACGACCCCATGCCTAAATGCTGTAAGCACGAAGGTGTTCTTCGTGTATGGGGACATTGCGCTTTGAATCAGAACAGGATCGCCGCAAGTCATTATGCGGCACTTGAAGAAAGGTAACCTATATGTTTAGAGACGAGCTTCCCGCAAATCAATCGTGGCCCCACCGTCGCCGTCACGTATCTCCCCCACGCCGAGTCAGCCGCAAACGGTCTTCGCTGTTCCGCTATCCGGGTGGCAAGTCCAAGCATTGCCGCCCGATCATCGAGGAACTGGAACAGCAGGCCGCTGGTATCTGCTTGGTGGAACGGGAATATAGGGAGCCGTTCTTCGGGGGTGGCAGCATCGGGATCGCTTGGCTCACGAGGCACCCAGAAATGCCAAAATTCTGGATGAACGATCAGGACATCGGCATCGCCAGCTTATGGAATTCTGTCATCCTGTATCCTGAAGACCTTCAAAAGCTTGTGCGCAGCTTCCCACCAAGCGTTGAGGCGTTTTACAGCATCAAAAAGGAATTGCTTTCGCATACGACCATCCCAACAACAAGAAGAGAAATCGTAGAACTCGGCTTCAAGAAACTGGTGATCCACCAGATCAGCTATTCGGGGCTGGGCGTGATGTCGGGCGGTCCTCTGGGCGGGAAGGGGCAGAAGTCGAAGGACCGTGTGGATAGCCGCTGGAAGCCGAACAATATCTGCTGGAAGATCGGCGACCTGCACGCCCTGTTTGCATCGGTGGAACTTCGAGAGGGGCGATGCACCAGTTATGACTTTCGAGATGTGCTAAAAGATCGGACGCAGCGGTATCTCGACTACTTCGACCCGCCGTATTACGCCAAGGGTGGGGAACTCTACCAGCACAGTTTTACGGACGACGATCACCGGGACTTGGCTGACTGTTTAGAAGACAGTCCGCATCGGTGGGTGTTGTCCTACGACGACTGCCCTGAAATTCGCAGCCTCTATCAATGGGCTGACGTTCGCTCGCTGGACGTTCGGTATAGCATCACAGGCACGAAGAACCGGACGACCAAGCGGCGGGAATCGACCACGAAACCTGAATTGTTAATTTGTCCGCAGGCTGGCCGAGTTGTGGTCACGCCTGAATTGAAATGTGTTGGTAAAGGGCTATGGAACTGTTAACTGTACAATCTACTGAGACGGCAAAGGGCGGCATGAGTTCCGTGCCAGCCCTGCTCGATCCCCCGGTCACGCCAATGCCAAGAGCCAATGGCTGGCTGGCGAAGTTACATCTTCCTGAAGAAGTAACGACGGCAGAAGCCGCCGAAATTCTCGGCTGCGACACAAAGACCGTTCGCAATTACTTACGGTCAGGACTGCTGCGCTGGCGGAACATTGCCCCGCCCACGAGTACCCGGCCCGAATATCGCATTGAACTTGAATCCGTGCTTGCCATCCGCACGGGCTACCGCACCACCCCCGTGATTGAACGCAAGCCCAAGGTGGTATCCCGGCGATCTATTGCCACCACGTTTAACCCCAAGCACATCAGTTTGGATTGAGGTTTACCATGCCACGCCAACCAAAACTCGGCCAGAAGAACGGTCAATGGTATACGAAGACGGGCAATCCGAACGGCGTCTATTTCGGCCCGGTTGCCAATGTGACATTCCAACAGGCAAAGGCGAGCTTTGCTGAATACCTGAAGTCGTTGAACGGACAACGGGCGGCAACTCATAACGACACCCTGACTGTTTGGGCATTGTGCGAATTCTTCTTGGAATGGGTCGAAAAATGCCGCAGCCCCCGGACCTACGATGAACGCCGCCGCCACCTGAAGCTGTTCTGCAAACACCGGATCGGCACGCAGCAACTTGCTGCCCTGCCTGCGGCATCAATTACCGCCGCCGATCTTCAAAGCTTTTTGGATTCTCTTCAACAGGTAACAAAAGACGAGGAGGAACGTGGGGAATTCACCATCGACAAATACGCCACCAGCATCAAGGCGGCGTTCAACTGGGGGGTGAAGCATCCATCGCCGGTGTCATACCTGCCGAGTGGATTCCGGCCCTTCAGCAGCATCGAGAAATTCAAACGCCCTCTTGACCCGTTGCTGGAGGGCGATTTGCCTACGCAGCCGGAGATCGCTGCGTTACTTCAATTTGCTGATGCCGATCTGAAGCCCGTTCAAGAAGGGCGGCGGTTTCGTATACGGCGTCCCGAGGAATATCGCCAAGAATTTGAAAATCCATACCGTGGTTTTCAGACAATGCTCAAGTGCTATTTACACACAGGTGCCCGCACTTCCGAATTGGCGAAGTGCCGGGTACGGGACTTCGTTCGTGCATCACGGCTGATTGTTCTCGGCAAGCACAAACGGGCGGCGACGATGAAAGAGCCGACCACACGGCGGATCATGCTCAACGACGAAGCACTTTCAATGATCCAAGAGCAGTGTGTCGGGAAGGCCCCCGATACCTTCATCTTCACTGACCCCAATGGTAAACCGTGGACCCGTTTGAGCCTCGACAAGCGGTTTGCCCACGTCCGTAAGCGGGCAGGGGTGCGTGCCGAAATTACGATCTATTCATTCCGGCACTTGTGGATCAGTGAAATGGTCATGACCGGGGTGGGTATTGCTACGGTTGCCCGTATGGCGGGCACCAGCATCCTTATGATTGAGCGGGTGTACGGCCATCTCACCAGCGACCATTTTCAACAGGCCCAGCAGCAGCTTGATGCTTTTCGGCAAAAGCGAAAACTTTCGGCTTGAACAGACCCCACGGAATGAAAAGGGTATTGAAAAGGGTACAAAATGCAAAACCCCTTGATTCTATTGGCCTTTCGTTGCGGCGGGAAAGGTTTGCTAAACCGGTGTACGGGCTTAAACCCAAGACCGTTCAACGGAGGATCTCGATGGAATCGCGGAAGGGTCGTGTGGGCTGAGGTGTTTGGCGATGGCAGGGGCGTTTTTTGAGCCATTTGCTCTGTGGCCGCTTGATGACGCGGGGATTGATGCGATTACGGCGTGGCGGAATCGTTTCCTCGGCCATTTCCTCCAACAGGCGATCCCACCAGCGGTTCCGACCCTTGGCGCCCTGCGGACACTCCGGCAGGCGGCAGCGCAGGATCTTGAGCGTGCCGACAAAGGAGATCCGCAACGGACTGACCGCCGCGCGCTGGGCCGCCTCGAACATGAGCGTGCGCAGCACGTAGTGGGCCAGCAGCAAGCCATAGATTTCCTGCACCACGCCCGCAGGGGTCTGGCTGCGCAGCACGGGGCGCTCCATCGCATGGGTCTTGAGTTCGTCAATGGCCAGTTCTTCCTCCCAGCGCACGTGATACAGTTCTATCAGCGTCCGCGCGGGATGTAGTTTCTCATCGAGCAGGGTGGTGAGCAGCCGATGTTTTTGGGCCCGCCCGCCACGGGCGGGTTCCCGGAGTGTGTACTCGATGATCCGCACGAGAAGGCCTCCGCGTTGCGCCTTGCGGTCACGCTCACAGGCATAAATGTAGGCCAGATAGGAGCCGTCCGTGAGGGGCCGGATCGGCGTAACAATGCGGTTGGCTTTCCAGCGTACCAGCAGGTGCGCCCGCTGACTCATCACCTGCTGGACCAATGCAAAGCTGGCAAAGCCGCGGTCCCACAGCAGCAGCATCCCCGCCGTCAGATGTTGGAGCAGTGGCGGGACCATGCAGGTCTCGCCGATGTGGCAGCCCTTGACCAGCCACTTCCAGAATACGTGCGTGCCGACCTCCACCAGCCCCAACACCTGGATCTGGGGAAACCCGCCCTGGCCGCGGCCGTTACGCGGGCGGCCAAAGACGCGATCGCTTTCCGGCGCGTCGGGCACGTCCACTTTGAATCCATCCAGGGCCATCAGCCGCAGGCCGCAGTAAAAGGCCCCCACCGTGCCGGGCTGGGCCAAGAGCTGGACCACTGCGGCGGCCAACTGCACTAACACCTTGACCCCCACACGGTGCCGGGCTTCGCAGAGCGTGGAACGTCCCGGTACATCGTTCTTCTTCCAGGGCACCAGCCAACGGTAAAGCTGGCGGTAACAGTCCGTGCTGAAAAAACCCAAGCCCACCATCAGCCACACCATGAATACATCACCGGTGCGTCGACAGAAGGTCTGCCCACGACCGGCGCGGCGCAAGGCCGCTTTGACTTGTGCTTGGGGAATGATACGCTTGAGGGCCGAAAGACGTTGGCGCGTGGACCAAGGCGCCAACTTGACGGCTTCCTTGCCGATAGAAAACATCGTAGCCTCCCTGCTACACGGGACTTACAACATCTCCATGATGGCAGGGAGGCTCACTTTTTCAAAACGACCATTGGACGGTCTTGGGCTTAAACCTGTACCATGGGTTCGAATCCCATTCTCTCCGCTTTCCCCCGCAAACCCGCTATCCATGCGGGTTTTCGCGTTTTTGCCCCCTTTTTTTTCCGGGGGATTTACCACCCCCTTCAGAAACCGTACAAACCCGTCCGTCACCGCCAATAGTGGCCAAGGGAGTGGCCAAGTGACCGGCGGCTTTTCTGCGCCACAATCACGCCCAGCGAAACTTCAGCGGGGATGTGCACGCGCCACAGGGGCAGCAGCATTTTGACGCCGACGAAGACCAGCACAATCGCCAAGCCCACTTTCAGGCCGGTAAAGCGTTCCATCACCCCGGCGAGCAGGAAGTACAAACTGCGCAGGCCCAGGATGGCAAAGACATTGCTGGTAAACACGAGGAACGCATCGCGCGTGACGGCGAAGACGGCGGGAATCGAATCGACGGCGAAGATCAGGTCCATCAATTCGATGCTCACCAGTACCAGCAGCAGCGGCGTGGCCCAGCGCCGGCCGTCGATGCGGATTATAAAGCGGTGGCCGTGGTAGTCCGGGGTGATGGGCATGAGCCGGCGGGCGAGGCGCACCACGGCGTTGCCGGCGGGGTCGGGTTTCTGGTGGCGCGTCCAGAACAGGCGCAGGCCGCTGAAGATCAGCAGGCCGCCGAAAAAATACAGCACAAAGTTGAACCGCACGATCAGGGCTGAAAGGCCGACGATCATGACGCCGCGCAGCACCAGCGCGCCCAGGACCCCCCAGAACAGCACGCGGTGCTGAAACGCCCGCGGCACGGCAAAGGCGCCCATCAGGATCACAAACAGCAGCACGTTGTCGGCACTGAGCGAAAGCTCCACGATGTAACCGGTCAGGAACGCCAGGAGTGCTTCCCAGCCGGTATCCGGATAGGCGTCGGCCAGGGCCGGATCAATGCCCGGGGGCAGGGTGCCCAGGCCCATCCAATGGTGCCCGTAGGCAAAGTAGAGCAGCACGGCAAAGCCCAGCGCCAGCACCACCGGTACGGCGGCACCAATAAGCGCCTCGCGCCAGCGGATGTCGTGCGGATGGCGGTGGAGCACAAACAGATCCAGTGCCAGGAGAACCAGCACCACGCCCAGAAAACCCATCCATGCTAATAATGGAAAATCACCCATGTCGCATTGGCCTCAGGCATATCACAGTTATGCATGATGGCGATTTTTGACGATTTGTCGATTGTGCCTGCTCCGCTACTGCCTGCACGCCTTTCCGGGTATCCTATTGGGTTGGTTCACGCGGATCGTTTTATCTAAAGGATATCCATGGCTTTGCCTTATCTCACCGCAGATCTGCCCGGCATCGGCGGACAAATCAAAACTGCCATCGAAGACTTTGTGGTGCAGGAAGTTCCCCTCTATCAGCCCGACGGCGTGGGCACCCACTGTTACTTCCTGGTGGAAAAACGAGGCATTTCCACCATGGAGGCGGTGCGGCTGATTGCCCGCGCGCTGGGCCGCAAGAATTTTGACATCGGCTACTGCGGCCTCAAGGACGCCCAGGCGGTCACCACGCAGATGTTCTCCGTGGAGCATGAAGAAACGGCCCGCATCCGCGAATTGCAGGTGCCGCACTTGAAAATCGTGCACATCACGCGGCACCACAACAAGCTCAAGATTGGCCACCTGGCCGGCAACCGGTTCATCATCAAGGTGCGCAATCCGGAATGGGGCCGGGCCGGCGCCACGCTCGATGAGCCGCGGCGCCGCGCTGAGGCGGTGCTGGCGGTATTGGCGCAGAAGGGCACGCCGAACTTTTTTGGCCCGCAGCGTTTTGGCATGCGCAAGGACAATCACCTGCTGGGCTTAAGCCTGCTGCGCGGCGATGCCCAAGGCTTTGCCAACCGGTTCCTGGGGGATCCGGATCCCTCCGTGGATCATGGCAATGTGCTCCTGGCCCGGCAGCATTATGCCAAGGGGAATCTGGACCTGGCCCTGCAACACTGGCCCGGGCATCTGGCCGAGGAACGCCGCGCCATGGCGGCCCTGGTGCACGGCAAGGGGAATCCCAAGAAAGTGCTCTACTGCATCAGCATCAAGCTGCGTCAGTTGCTGGTTTCGGCCCTG
>Ga0364894_10396_pt2 | contig 18495 bp, 17 predicted proteins | sample ExccelJu500001D4_FD_206942 | JGI IMG/M metagenome (GOLD analysis project Ga0364894, IMG submission 206942) | Enriched cells from Trout Bog Lake Hypolimnion, Wisconsin, USA - BchlTB.July16.5000.01.D4 | ecosystem: Environmental > Aquatic > Freshwater > Lake > Hypolimnion/Profundal zone | place: USA...
GCACTCAATCGTCGCATGAGCGATATGGAGGCACGGCAGGTGGATCCAAATGTCGTGGTAAGAGAGGCTCAGAAAGCTGGCGCTGCTGCTGGCAAGGCAGCGGCAGAAGTAGCCACCAAGCAGAAGCTGGATGGTGCACTGACTGAGTGGCAAAAGCAGCAAAAAGCCGCGCTCGCGCGACTTGGTGAGAAAATCGCTGCGGATCGGCGGCGCATGGATGCCATGGATACAGATATCCGACAGGCATATGATCACGCAGACGCCGCACACTACGATGCAGTCGCGGCAATCTGCGTGATAGTTCCCACGGCGCATGGCTGCCCAGGAACTAAGCGCTAAGGTACCAGACGGAGAACGGGTTCAGGAGATGCATGCATCTCCTGAACCCCGTTTTCTTGTGTGTCTATATCTTCATGTTCCCCGCAAAATTCTCCTCCCGCCCACCAAAGGGTCCAATAGCTGCCAAACGCAATGCGGGAGTCGTGAAGAGTTCGGCGGCGAGTGTCTGCACTTCCGCCGCACGCACGGCATCAATACGAGTGAAGATGTCATGCGGCTCCAATTGTTCGGAGCTGAGCAGATATTGACGACCGATCAGGTGCGCATATTCCTCGCTATCCTCCAGGCGCAGTGTCATTTTACCTTTCAAATATTCCTTCGCTCGGGTCAGCTCTTCAGCCGTAATGCCGTCGATTACTACTTTCTTATACTCTTCACAGATGGCGACAATCGCGTCCTCAACTTTATCTAGGGTAACTCCCGCATAGGTACTGATAATCCCGCTATCAGTATAGTCATCCGTACTCGTGCGGATGCTATAGCACAGCCCTTTTTCGTCGCGCACGGTGGTGAACATACGGCTACTCATATTCCCACCCAGCACGATCGCCAATAATTTCTGCACATACTGTCGCTTGTCTTCATTGCTCACACCCTTTACCCCGATCACCAGATGCCCCTGCTCGGTTTTTTTATCCTGAATATGCACGGGAGAATCCGGTGTGTATAGAGCGAGTGGCTGCCATGCAGATGTCGATTCTGGAGCGGGAAAGGTGAAATACTCCTGCACTTTCTTCACTGCCGCATCGTGTTCTATAGCCCCTGCTATGGCTATCACGGTATTCTTTGGCTGGTAGAGCGCCGTACGGAACTGTACAAAATCATCCCGTGTAAAGGTACGGATATTATCCTTCGTCCCGATCTGATCCCAGCCCATGGGTTGATCGCCATAGATCAGCCGCTCAAAATCCCACCCAATCTGATACATCGGCGTATCCTGATACATATTGTATTCTTCCAATATCACCCCGCGCTCTTTTTCTATTTCTTCGGCAGGGAAGCTAGCGTGGACGAGCATGTCGGACAATACGCTGTAGACAGTATCGGCATGCGTCGCGGCAGCTTTTACATAGTAGGCAGCATATTCCTTGGCAGTAAAGGCATTAAAATCCCCACCAATGCCATCTACCACCGCGGCGACTTCTTTGGACTTCGGATATTTTTTTCCGCCTTTGAAGAACATATGCTCCAGAAAGTGCGCAAGTCCATTCTGCGCGCGCGTCTCATATCGACTGCCGGCTCCTACCAACACAATACAGGTGAGGGATTCGGTAGCAGGGAGCGCATGGGTGACGATGCGGAGGCCGGAGGGGAGAGTAGTGAGCTGCATAGAATAGAATGGGAGAAATTAGAAAAGTTTTTGGTAAAAATGTTCTCGCTTGCCAATGTCAATAATAAAGATAACTAATGCATTTTTGATGATGTGGTATGCCATGCGGTACTGCGTGCCAGAAAAATGAAAATGATAACTCCAAGTATCACGCGCATTGCCAGTCAGGCGGCTACCTGCAGTATAGGGGTTAGCACGCAATTTCGGCATATGTACACGATCTACTTCGCGTGCAAGAGCCTTATGTGCTTTCTTCTTAAAAAACTTCTCTACACCACGAGCGAGACGGACTTCATAGATACTCATTACTATAGATTGTGTGCTTTTTTAATCTCTTCCCAAGAAACAGAGTCTTTCAGCGGATCCTTGGGATCGATTTTTTGAGCTGCTTTTTCTACGCGGCGGAGCCATGCCTTTTCTTCTGCGGCGATGAGCGCTCTGCGTATTTCGGCAAGCGGGTGAACCGCCATAGTCTCACCATGCTGCGTGGTGATTTTGCGTAATGGAAGTGCAATAGTAGTCATACCCGTAGTATAGCATTTTTTACGCTCCGCATGTTCCTCCGCCAGTGCCGCATGCGCTCCAGCACTGCATGCAGATGTGGCTGTGTCCAGTATTCGGTACTTGGCGGATAGGTTATTACTTCCCCACCAAACTGCTGCTTGAATCGAGTCACACCAGTCAGGCTATGACTGGCAGGAGCATCTACCGGAGCGATCCCCAGGAAATCATACTGCGTATAACCATTTCTCTTGGCATCGCGGATGGCTGTCCACTGGAGTAAATATGGTGCCATCTTGTCCCGATGCTCATAATCACTCGCACCGTAATAGTAGGTAGCGGTATCCCCCGCATAGGTCATCAGCGCCGCAGCAATTGTTTGTCCCTCATATGCTGCCAAATACAAAAGTGCCTGATTATGCGGAGCAAGCGCCTGAAGAAATGATACATAATACGAACACGGATGCCCCGTGAAGTGATCACGGGCAGTGGTAGATTTGAGTAGCGTGCAGAATGCATCCACCTCATGCGGGTCGGTAGATGCGCGTACCGTCACCCCTGCACGCTCTGCTATACGAATATTGTACCGACCCTTCTGCTTCATCTGCGCTCGGAGTTCTTCTTCAGGTTGCGTGAGATCCAGCACCAGCGTCGTATCCGGGAAATGCGTACGAGTAGCAGGTATCCATCCCAGCCCCCGAGGAAGAGCAATGCCGACAGGAAAGTCAAAACGGACAAAAAGCACACCAGATTCTCGTGCGGCATGGGCTATGGCGTGAGCGAGGAGTTCGGCAGCATGAGCATCCCCTATGGGTCCCCGCGGACAATGCCAATAGGTCAATCGCAGCATAGGCAGCCGATACGCAAAAACCTGTGCATAGGCAAGGAGTATATGATTTTCAATCAGTCCTAGGTGCACCGCGGGTGCGCCGAAGAAGCCTTGTGTATCTGCCCAGACAGGATACTGGTGAATAGCAGCCGAAGGGTGCTTGTGCAAAAAATCAGTAATCAGCGGCAGGTCGGTGTCGGTCAGGTAGCGAATATCCATACGAGCAGGAGAGATTTTTGATGCAGATAGTATAGCAAGCATTGCCCCTTTCCATATAGAGAAAACTCCCGTAAACTCCCGCCGTATTTTATTCTTCCTATGCGCACCTCCAACACGGCCACCTGCCAAGTCTGCAAAAAATCCTTCGACAAACACCTCCTCATCCCTGCCGAAAGTTTAAAGACCGGATATCTTGATATTCTCCAATCCCAGCATACCACCTGGGATACCGCAGGCTACATCTGCTCCCACGACCTCGCCGCAGTACGCCTCCAACATGTAGCAGAGATACTGCGCGACGACGGTGCTATGTCAGAAGCAGAAAAACAAGTTATCCAAAGTATTCAGGATGAAGATATTATTAGCACCTTTTCAGACGCAGAATACGAAAAAAGCCTTCCCCCACTTGACCGCCTCTCTGACAAGATCGCCTCTTTTGGCGGCAGCTGGACCTTCATCGTGAGTTTTTTTGTGGTACTCATTGTGTGGATGATTATCAATAGCATCACGCTCATCAGCGCCACTCCATTTGACCCATATCCGTTTATCTTGCTTAATCTGGTGCTCTCCTGTATCGCTGCCATCCAGGCGCCGATTATCTTGATGAGCCAAAAGCGCGCCGAATCCCGCGACCGAGCACGAGCAGAGAATGACTACAAGACGAATCTAAAAGCAGAAATAGAAATACGCAACTTGCATGAAAAACTCGATAACTTCACCCGCACCCGCTGGAACACCATGGTAGAGATGCAAGAGGTACAAATGGAAATGCTCCAGGAAATATTGGAAAAAACAAAAAAATAGTCGATCTCACTTCACAAAAACTACGCACACTGGTGAAGAGTATAGTTTTGTGAAGTAAACATATTTTTTGACAAGGTAAGAAGCTTGGAGAAGAAAGAAAAATACCATAGGATGCGAATCTCCTATCCTCTTCTCTATGCCTCCTGAAATTGCATTGAGTACGCATCGTATGGATGCCAAAATCCCAGAGCCACGGCTGCGCGTAGTGGAAGAAAGTCCTGTACGCGCTATGATGCGACATGTCATGAGTGCCCGCAGGAGACACGAAAGCAGCGGTAATATGGAAAATATCAGCCGTGCAGAAATGCGCAAATACATAGCGCTACTCATGCTAGCCCTACAGAATCAACAGGCCACCAACGCGGAACAAACATCACGCACCAAAGTGGCGGAGGATGCCAATTATGCAAAATCAGCATTCCTGGCGAATATGAGCCACGAACTCCGCACTCCCCTCACTGCCATTATGGGATTTAGCGGAGCGTTGGCAAGCGGAGAATTGTCCATCGCAAACGCACGGCAATATGCAGCGAATATCCATGCATCTGGCGCACACCTCCTGACACTGATCAGTGATATTCTTGATATTTCTGCCATAGAAGCAGGGAAAATTGAGATGACACCATCCCCCACTCCACCGAACATGATCATACAGCAAGTCATGAGCCATGTCATCCCCTGCGCGAACGCAAAAAATCTCCCTATAAAGGTAATAAATAGACTTCCCCAGCATGTACTCATTACTACCGATGCAACACGCCTCATACAAATTCTTACTAATCTCGCACGCAATGCTATTAAATTCACTGAAGGCGGACATATCACACTCAGCGTAGCACCTACTCCCACAGGAAACATCGCCTTCAAAATATCTGATACTGGTGTTGGCATCCCCGCAGAAGAGCTCCCAAACATATTCGACGCCTACACAAGGCTTGAAAGTACCAGACATATCGAAGGTGACGGTCTAGGACTTGCCATTGTCCAGCAGCTCACCAATCTCCTTGGTGGCACTATTTCGGTCGAGAGCACAGTAGGCAAAGGAACAACCTTCACACTCGAACTTCCCGCTGCCGAGATCACCGCATATGTATCTGCCACCCAAGGCATGCAGCACTAGGCCCTCTTTCTTTTTATATCCCCTTTCGCTAAACTGGTTGGGAATTTTTCTATACTCCTATGGACGCTAACAAACTCCGCCCCGGTCACAAAATCGTTATCGACGGCGAGCCGTATATCGTGGTATCGGCACAGCTGCGCCAGCAGCCGCGCACGGTGAGCAAGGTGATTATGAAAATGAAGCACCTGATCACGGGTGCCGTACTGGAGAAGACCTACACCGGCGATGACTATATCGACGATGCGGATGTAGCAAATACCGCCGCACAATTCCTCTATGCGGAGGGCGATACCTATCATTTTATGGACAATGAAACCTTTGAGCAGTGTGAGTTTCCGGGTGATAAAATAGGCGAAATAAAAGACTTCCTAAAAGACGGCATGGAGGTACATATCCTCCGGTGGAATGGCGACCCGATAAATATAGATATGCCGCCTACCGTCATCATGGAAGTCATAGAAGCAGAGCCAGGGGTGAAAGGTGATAGCAGTACCGGCAAAATGAAAAAAGCAAAACTAGAGACCGGCGTAGAAATAGATGTACCACTCTTTGTGGAGGCGGGTGATAAGGTGGTGGTAAACCCACACACACGGGAATATCGTGAGCGGACGAAATAGGCTTACCAGCTACCTCCCGCACCACCGCCGGAGAATCCCCCTCCACCAAAACCGCCAAACCCTCCGCCGCTCGTACCACCACCCCATCCGCCGCCGATCCACCAGGGCGGCGTACCGCCGGATTTTTGGTAATGTTCGTAGTTTCGGGAGACCACATAATCAAACCCTAAACCAAAGAGCGCACAGAGTGCGGTAAAGAGAGCTATTTCCCATAGAATACTCATGAAGAACAAGCTACCCATAAGCCCCGCCACGCCGCCAATCACCGCTCCGGGCCATATTGCCTTACTCCGCCCGAGTATAGATGCTAGCCACGAAAGTATCCAAAACGGCAACACTAAGAAAAAAAGCCAGGCATCCCCCGAAGTATGATGTGTGCCATGCCCCATACGAAGACTGGTAAATGATGCTCCTTTGAGCGCGGCTATCTCCGCATCTACCCCTGCTTGCACACCGCCGTCGTAATCCCCCATGCGGAAACGCGGCGTGATCACCTGATCAATAATATCTTTGGCAATAATATCCGTGAGCGCGCCTTCGGTTTGGCTGCCGGTAGCTATGAAGAGCTCTCGATCGTCTTTTGCTATGACCAATAATACTCCATTGTCCGCACCCTTCTTCCCGATGCCCCAGGCATTCCCCAGCTCGGTCGCATACTGCGCTATCGGTTCGCCGCCCGTCGTGGAGATCATCGCCACCGCCAGCTCGGTACCCGTCTGCTGCTCGTAGGATTGTAGCTCGGTCGTGAGCGCGGTGATCGTAGCGCTGCTCAGCGTATGGGTGGTATCGGTAATAAATCCCGTAGTGGTCGGGAAACTCACCGCAAAAACAGCAGCGCAGGAAATGAGACTCCCGATCAGTGCGAAGAATATACGGCGCATTATTTGAGATTACTAAAATCCACCTGCACCGGCTGATCCGATCCCGCTACTGCCGTGAAGAGCTCCTTATGTGCAGAAAATCCTGCCACATTTGCAATGATATTTTTGGGGAAGCTGCGCACCGTGGCATTATATTGCGTGGCGATAGCATTGTAACTTGTACGAGCATAGCTGATACGATTTTCAGTACCTTCTAATTCAGTATTTAGATCCCGAAATGCCTGTGTGCTCTGAAGCTGTGGATACGCCTCCACCGTCACCAGCAGTCGCGAGAGTCCGCTGTCTAGGCTATTTGCAGCGGCAATCTTCTGATCTGGTGTCTGCGCTTGCGCCCAGGCATTGCGTGCATGCACCACATCGGTCAGCGTACTTTTTTCAAAATTTGCCGAAGCCTCCACCGTCTTTTCGATATTCGGGATTAGATCGAAGCGGCGCTGATACTGCACTTCGATATTGCTCCAGGCTTGATTACCCTGTTCGTCCAGGGTGACAAGCGTATTGTAACCGCTCATGCACCAGAGCCCCAGCAGAATGAGGATACCAACGACGATGCCCACAGGAGCCAGCCAAGCGGGAGTGGTTTTTTGAGAAGTGGAAGGAGTCATAGGAAAAAGAGAAAGTAAAGAAAGTATAGCAAATTTTTACCGATGGAATTTTTCGTGAGCCTCCCGTAGCCGTGCATTCGTCACATGCGTATACACCTGCGTGGTCGTGATGCTGGCATGCCCCAGCATCTCCTGCACAGAGCGGATATCGGCACCATTCGTGAGTAAGGTGGTCGCGAAGCTATGACGCAGTGTGTGCGGTGTTACTTTTTTTATGATGCCAGCCTTCAGCGCATAATTCCGCACCAGGTGTGCTACCGCCCAGGGGCGGAGGCGCTTGGATTCGGATTTCCCTACTATGGCATCCTCCATGCCGCTTCGGGGACCATGGCCAATAAAGACCGCAGGAAAATTATCCAGCCGACGATCGAAATACCGCTGTAACTTATCGACTGCCGCAGGGGTGAGGAATACAATACGGGCTTTATTCCCCTTCCCCCGCACGGCGAATTCTCGGCGCTTCAGATCTACCTGAGCACGATTCAGCGAGCACAGCTCCGACACGCGCAGCCCGGTAGAGTAGAGTGTCTCCAGGAGTGCCGCATCCCGCAGATCGCGGAGCGTAGTATTTCCCACAGCATCAAAGAGGCGTGTCAGTTCTTCGGCATCCAGGAATTCCACAATTCTTTTACCCACCTTCGGCACCTCTATTTTTTCCGGCGGGAGACAGGGAATATCGCGCTTGGATAAAAATTTGAAAAGAGCACGGAGCGCTATGGCATGATACCCGCGCGTCTTCACCCCGAGCGGCTGATCACGATGGCGCAAGGTAGTGAGATGCACCAGAAACTGCTGTATACGATCATAGCCAATATCCCCCACGGTGGTGTTCGCACCAAAAAAATCTATTGCACGACCAAGATAATGGGAATAATTCCGCGCGGTTTTTTCGCTCTGATTCTTTTCGACACGGACAGAGACCAAAAAAGCGTCGACAGCAGCAGCAAGAGTCATGGATTATGATTCCCGAATGAAGAGAATGTCAGCAAGCTGATCGTGCAGCCCCTGCCGTCGCTCTGTCCACAGCATCATGAGGAAGCCAATATACAGGATAATAGTAGAAAGAATACGAGCGAGCATCCAGATGAGAATCTGGGGAATTTCAGGAGTCTTCCCGCTATAGTTCACCATACGGATATGCAGCACACGCATGCCGATGGTCGCCTGCTGATAGCGGATGCAGCCGATAAAATACGCAAAGGCAATAATGATGGCAAGACTGGTACTGAAAGGATTGCTGCTATGCACACCAAAAAACATACCAGGTGCCATAGAAGTATGAACATCTGATCCAGCGCTTACCAAGGGGATGAGGAGAATAGCTAGAATAGTACCGTCAATAATATTTGCCACGGCGCGATACCACATACTCGCGTAACCTGCCTTAGGGGTGAAGATTTTTTGAGGCATGAGAGAGGGGTAAGAGTACAAGAAGTATATCACTTTGCAGTCAGCCCCACCTTCTTCCGCACCTCTGCCAGCACTGTATGCGTTACCGTGCGGGCCCTCGCAGCACCCGCGGAGAATATCGCATCGATCTCATCTGGGTGGGCAATAAGCTCTGCAAAGCGTGCTCGCGCACCATCGAATATTTCATGGAATTTAGCAAGCAATATATTTTTTGCATCACCATAGCCCACAGCCCCACGGCGATACTGATCTGCGAGGGTCTTTTTTTCTTCTGGAGTCGCGAGGTGCGCATAGAGCTGATATACGATGCAGGTGTCAGGATCGAGCGGCGAACCTTTTGGCGTGCTATCGGTCTTGATACCCATGATCTGCTTCTTCAGCTCCGCATCGGTACCAAAGAGGTCGATGGTATTCCCATAGCTCTTACTCATTTTCTCGCCATCGGTCCCCGGTACGGTAGCCACCTCTGCGGGGATTTCATGCTCAGGGAGTTTAAATGTTTCGCCATAGGTGGCATTGAACGAAGTGGCAATATCGCGGGCAATTTCGATATGTTGTTTTTGGTCCTTCCCAACCGGCACGATATCCGGTCGCACGATGAGAATATCCGCCGCCATGAGGATAGGATAGGTAAACAGCCCCACCGACGGTGTTATGCCGTGGGCTACTTTATCCTTATACGCATGGGCGCGCTCCAGTAGCCCCATAGATGCCACCGTGCCAAATATCCAGGAGAGTTCGGGAATATCTGCTATATCGGACTGGCGGTAGAGCGTGGTACGGGCAGGGTCCAGGCCGAGCGCTATGTAGGCAGCGGCTACCTCATATATATTCCGCTGAAGCTGGGGGGCATCATGTACAGCGGTGAGCGCATGCCAATCCGCCACGAAGATGAAGAGCTCGTCGCCATGCTGTTGCCGCGCGATAAACTGCTGAATAGCACCGAGGTAATTACCCAGATGCAAGCGACCAGAACCAGAGGGAGTGATACCAGAGAGAATACGCATGAAGAGAGTATAGCGGTATTTGCGTTTTTTTGTAAATTCTGATAGAATATGGGAAACATTTAAACACACAACCATGGCTCGTTTGCATACCTATGCGGATATTTGGCACTTCACCCAGAAGCCGGCACGCATACTTGGCGTAGAGGGATTTGAGGAGCGAACGGGGATCAGCTGGACGAATAAGGGGACAGAGGCAAAACAAGATGACCAGAGACAACAAGAAGCTCTTGGTCAGCCACGCAATATACTTGATCATGGGCAGCGACAAGAACCAATAATCATGTCACCAGCGCGACAACCAGATCAATCATTGCATGACTTACAGCAGCGACTCGATAAAATAAGTGGCATACGACTCGATACTACTCCAACACTTCCAAAAGATAAAATAGACCATATACACGAGATGTGCGGCTGTACGCTGAGCAATAAAGTACGCGCACTGTCGGTCGGGCGGAATGAACGCATGGTACGAAGCAGCGTCCAAGAAAAGACTAACTATGCCAATGCCATAGAAGGCCTCCAGGCGATACTCCGTGAGCCGTGTTTCATTGATCCCCAGAAGAGCATTAATGAATTGCTGCGGAATGAATTACAAAATCCACAATCACCATTTGTCAGAAAACTCATGGGTGCAGAATGTCAAGCACTGAATATTCAGGATGCACTGAAGCGAGTAAAAAGTCATCCCCAGCCAAGCGCCGATGGTACCTTTGGCGATTATGAGCGCATTGCAACAGCATTTATTCAATACAAAACGGGCAAGACCGTCGACGGCGCCTTTGGTGCCGATACCCAGGCGGGACTGCGCCACATGGCAGAAAAGAATCTCATGTGTGGCGAGCATACCACCGAGCGCGCCGAAGTGGGCCTCTGCGGACCTGAGGTACAGGATGCGGTCAAGCGACCACTTCTCTCTGCGCTCGCCGACTGGCATACCGGAGAATTCGCACGGATGAATATGAATACCATAGAGATCGGCAAGAGCGTACCCGTGACACTGACTTTGCGAGAAGTACATGATGGCATACAAAACGGCAAGATAGATCCAGGCATCGCAAATCGAGCCAAGGGTGAGCGCGTAGATTTGACCGGACCAAATATGACCGCGGTACTCAAGTTTGCTACGTCGCGGGATCTGGCACTCTTCCAACAGGCCGCTCATGAGGGATCAAAAAATGCGCCAAGCGCAGGAGATGTCCACGGACATGATACGGAGGAGAGTGATGCACTACATGCCAAGGAATCTCGAGAGAATATGAGTAAGCTGGTACAGGATGTCATTGCAGGACACCCGATCACCATAGAGGGCAAACAATACGATATACGGGCAAAGGTATTACCCGATTTTGAGCGACATGATTTTAAACAGATACCAGAAGTATCCTATCGGGCTGCGCTCCGCCAGGCGGTAGAAGTAGCCAAAGCAGGACCCACCCCCGCAGGTATGACGAAGCAAGAGTACCTACGACAAATACAAATGTTCGATATACAAATGAAAAATCCCTCTACCCGACCCACCGTAGAGATTATGCCGCTCCTGCGGCAAGTAGATCATGGGGAGATGCAGCCCGACTGGGTGCAGCAACATGCACTCGATCCCATACTCGGTAAGCACAATGCCGTAGATCAGGTACTAAATGTACAGTCGAATATATTGGGCGGAGTCGCCACCTTCGCCAAGGAGATGTTCTACGCATTTGTAGATCCCAGCCAAACCCAGTGGGGGGCGCGCAGTAAATATGCCGGAGAAACCATGAAATACGATAACTATGTCTCCGACCCTACCGAAACACACACGCTGACTTCCCATGGCATGGAGACCATGCCCAAGGACCCCACCATGCAACGGAAAGATATGAAAATAACGCTACGAGATGATAAGGGAAATCCAGTGCTTGAGACAATTAACTTTGCCGATAAGGGAATAGCGGCAGGCATGATGCCCTGCGGTAGCTGTGATCACCTGCCGCGTGGCACAGTGCTGCATGTGGATGTAGACATGGCCACTGGCCGCACCAAGGATGGCGGATTCAATACTGAAAAACTTGGGGAAACCGCAAAACATCTTCTGGACTTTTCGGTGGTGAAGCCCGCAGATATGACCAAAGAAGATTTTGACCAATTAACGCAGAATGGCACCCTCCCCAAGACACTACCTGATGGCAAGACACCTATGACGCTCGACTATGTACGAAGAAATGCCCAGGTACTCTGCAATCAAGGCGTAGTACACCCACTCACGTTCGTAGAGAGGGGCGATCCCGCTATTGGCTCACTCATACTTGGCACCACACTCTACTTCGCGCTGAAACCCACAGGCGGAGGCAGTACTGCACCATGTCCGACACCTAGCGCGGGCGCCATACAAGGAGGTGGACCAGGATAACAGTATCTATCATATGAAAAAAATATTTCTTTTTATGGTATCGTGCGGGATACTAGCAGGGTGCGGCATACCTACACCCACAGCACCTACCAAAAACACTCCTACCTACGCGCTTCCTGTAGGCATCCCATCGCCAACGACAACTCCACAACGCCAAAATACCGGACTACAAGGTTTGGGTGAAGGGTAAGTATATTGTATACTCGCAGTACTCGTGGTAGTATTTCGTTATGATAAGAAAATGTCTCCTTCTCGTCCCTATCATCCTTGCTAGTACTTGCTTAATGGTGCCACACACAATAGCAGGAAATACCGCCACTATCGGGCAGTATTTTTTTCATGCGTATTATCCTATTGTCCCTGCATCCTTTACCTGTAGCGCACATGTCACGGGGGTAGATCTCTCCTGGGATGCACACCGCGGCACACTCCAGGGAGATCAAGTCATTGTCAAAATTCGTACTCCAGGGAACAGCTACACGCCACCAAGTGACCCCATCATATTTCAGCAGACCTACACCGGACAGTCGGGGGATACCGGCATGATTCCGGTTGATTTTACTGTCAACCCCGGTATGGGAGATATTACTCAGGGGAAAGGGGTGTTTATAACGACAGCCACTTTCCTCGCCACAGCAGATGATATTGTTGATTCAAATTGGCAGTACGCATATACCATGTCGTGTAATTCTTCGGGAATTGTGAGCTATAAACAAACCACCACCATGGTCGGCCTCCCCTATGGCTGTGTCGGGACCACCTGCGCACTCGGCGGCAGTGGCTCTGCCTGCACCACAAATGCGAATTGCGGAGGAGGAGGCGGGGGCGGCGGAGGAAATAATGGTGGAGGCGGAGGTGGCGGGAATTCAGGTGGCGGAGGTGGAGGAAATAATGGCGGCGGTGGCAGCGGGAATCCAGGCGGAGGAGGCGGCGTACCAAATGGCGCCGGGAATCCAGTAGGCATGGGTACCAGTCCCTGCAATATCGTGAGTGTCAATGGCACTACCTGCGGCGGACCCACCACAAATAACGGCATCATTCCCACCATACAACCCATCATGCACAATGGAGCACAGGTAGTGCGGCTCCAGCTCGCCAATGGTGTAGACCCCCTCTGTATCAATGGCACGACAGCAGATAGCGCGCGATTCCGCGCTACCAGCACACCGGTAGTAGCAGGCAGGCGTACAAATCCCGCGCCCAAAGTAGCCGATGCATCACTCCAGACCAGCAGCCAATATGATTTTGATGGAAGCGCCATATATCTCCCCGTACAGGATAAAACCAGCTATATCGTACGGGCAAGCGCAGAAGATAGCGGATCTGAGACACTCGCAGGGCAAAGCTGCTTCTTCGATACCCAGGTAGATCCGCTTACCAGCATTGGCACCACGCGCAGCGCGACATCGGCAAATAATGTAGGAGACAGTAGCTATGCCGAAGCGCGCACCGCCATGAATCCCGATATTGCGCGCATCCTACAGCCCTTTGAAAAAAATAATGACCTCTACGCCATTTGTAATCAGCCGAATTTAAATGTCGAGATTACCGACTTTTCTGATGGGGCCATGTATATCGACCACTCTGGCGGACACGATGTGCTGCGACCGCTGGAGACCTGCACCGCGCGAGACGGGAACAAGAAAGTCATTTATTTCGACCCACCCCCTGGAATCACGACCGATGTCAAAAATACCGATGTCTCGTATCAACCGGGCGTCGTACGCATATCCGCGCCTGCCACCCTACCAAACGAAGCCACGACTCTGGCAGTGAAGGGCGCAAATATCTATATTGATAGTAATCTTGCCTATCCCGATGGTGGGGACAACGCCAGCTTTGGACTTATCGGCCTTCAAAATGACAAAGGCACCTACGGCGGCAATGTATATGTATCCCAAGATCCCACCAATCTGGTCGGAGCTACATATCTGGAGGGAAGCATAGAGACTCGCTGGAAAGACGGCACCATATGGCAGCTCCCCGGTACTGGCGGTACCGACCCACGGCAGGATCATAGCTGGTTTGCCAACCTGAGCAAACAACTCCTCTGGCATGGTACCCTACTCTCACTCAATACCATCGGCGGAGCCGTATGGGATACCCGCATCGCCAATGATGCCGGAGATGAGAATGAGACAAATGAATCCGTATGCCCAACAGGCATCACTCTCGACAATGGCACCTGCGATTGGGATGCAGCCGTACGATACGATCTCTCACGCATGCGGGAATATTTCTTCTGCCAAAACCCCAGCAGCATTACTACGGCATTCACCCCGTGGGGTATTACTGGCTGTGCGAATGAAGGACAAACTATAGCCCACGGTGATAGCGCACAGAATGCTCCAGCTACTACCGCAGTCGTCATACAATACGACAGCCGCATCAAAAATAATCCGGCTCCCGGATTTGAAGATGTTGCAGCACAGGTCAAGGTAGAAGGCGCAGAATAATCTTGTCTCTCATGATGCACAATCCCACCATCTTCGGAAAAATCATTCGCGGCGAGCTCCCCTGCGAGAAGGTATATGAGGATGACGAGATCCTGGCATTTCACGATATCCACCCCGCCGCTCCGGTACATATACTCGTCGTCCCGAAAAAATATATACCAACCGCCATGGATGCCACTGAAGCAGATACCGAACTCCTCGGGAAGCTCATACTCACCGCAGCCAAGATAGCACAAGAAAAAAACTTGACCGGATACAAGCTCCATATGAATGTGGGAGCAGATGGCGGGCAAGTCGTAGCACATATGCATCTACACCTCATGGGCGGGTGGAAACCCGAGGACACGGTAGCCCATGTGTAGCCACTCCCCTACTGCCCAGCTCCAAGCTGAGTCTCAGCTTGCTGTACCGCCGCATCAGAGCGGCGCACCCGATGTGGCGTACTTGTAGCTGGTTGCTGGTTGCTGGTATCGAGTTGCTGGTTATGCGTAGAGGCTGATTGCGTAGCATCTCCTGAGGTCGTGTTTGATACAGGAGCAGCTGGAGACGCAGGAGTGGCAGCACTAGGCGCTGGCGTATTATTGAGCACCGCATTCTGCACCGCAGCAGGTGCCGGCATATCAGACGCAGCGACAGGCGCTGGAGCAGATATAGGAGTAGTCACAGACGATGCGGATTCCGAGGGTGCCGCCACCACAGGCGCTATAGCATCTGGAGCCACCGCACTACCTCCCGAGGTCAGCGCCGTCATGCGCGCCTTCAGCGATGTCTGAGCTACTGGATCCGCCTGCGCCATCACCGCCGTCAGCAGCGCGGTATATTCAGGCTGTATATCCGCAGGTACTGTAGTAGCAGATGCCTTTATCAATTCAGCTATTTGTTTAGGATCTGCCAGGGCTGCCAGCAGCGGACGCAGCACTTCATCAGGACTTATTTGTTTATTGAGCGCCTTATCAAGTACCTTTTGAGACTTTGCCAGAGTGGCAATCAGCTGCTGTTGATTACCAAGCAGCGGCGCAAAAGGAATGAGGCGTGTATACGGCTCGATAGTGGCGAGGACATCCTGCGCAGACTCGGCACCACCCGGCAAGCTGGTAATAGGCTGCTGGGTAAGCCCCGCAAGCGAGGACATCAGGACACGAGCAGAGAGTAACTTCTGGGCAACAGGCGTAATGGCAAGATTCGAACGCAGTGTCGTGAGTATATCGCTGGAGGTATTGTCCGAATTGGCCAGGAGTGCCTGCAAATCCGCCAACGCATGCGACACACGCCACACATCACCCTGCATATAGGTATGCACGCTGCTCTGTGCAGAAGATCCCGTGATGCCCTGGATAGCAGCAGTGAATGCAGCGGTCCGCGCCTCAGGCGTATCCGCCGATTCAAGAGTACTCAAGAAGTCAGCATCTACCGACAGCACCGCAGCAGGAGGTAGCGTGGATTCCACCAGTACCGTCTTCCTGTCAGCCGCAAGTATTTGCACTCGAGCTATGCCATACCCATTGCCAATAATTGTATGTGAGACCGGATCAAACTTTTGCTGTACCATCAGCCCACCCGTCGTCTGACGGACAAATACACGATCAGCCGACAGTGATATGGGGCTACCCAGTACAGGATTGCTCACCCATACTGTCCCGCTCGTCACTACAAAACCAGCACTCCCCTGCGGCGCGGCATTATCCGCCGTGCCAAATACCTGCATACGCGTACCATCCTCCATCTGGATTTGGCTTATCTTCCCGAGCGCCACGGTCCCCGCATCGGTAATGGTTTCACCCACCACGAGCTGCCGCGTACCAGTCGTCGCGGTCGTCAGTACCGGCTCAGAAGTTACCGGAGCTATTTTTTGGTTCAGGTCAGCCAGGGACAGGCTATGCCCAGTGATCCCCATCAGGAGCGCCACGGTGAGCAGAGAACCTGTGGATATGGCAAGGATTTTGGTGAGAGTGTTCATGGATTTTTGTATTGGTATCAGGCTAGTTTAGCACAGATGCCCAAAATATTCAACAAGAATATTTACATCCATTTATACCTTGAGCATGTGCTTGAGGTACTGCCCCGTGTAGCTCTCCTTCGCTTTTGCTACTTCCTCCGGCGTACCGGATGCTACTATTTTTCCCCCGCCGCTACCGCCAGTTGGCCCCAGATCTATCAGGTGATCGCAGCACTTCAGCACATCCAGATTATGCTCTATCGTCACCACCGTATTTCCCGCATCCACCAGCCGCTGTAGCACACCGATCAGTCGCGCCACATCGTCGAAGTGCAGCCCCGTCGTTGGCTCATCCAGTATATAGAGTGTCTTTCCTGTAGCTCGCTTACTCAGCTCTGTGGCGAGTTTGATGCGCTGCGCCTCGCCACCCGACAGCTGCGTAGCACTCTGCCCCAGGTGCACATACCCCAGTCCCACATCCACCATCGTCTGCAGCTTATTCCGTATAGCGGGCTGCGCCGCGAAGAATTCTAACGCCTCTTCGGCCGTCTGCTCCAGCACTTCGGCTATATTACGACTGCGATATTTTATTTCCAATGTTTCACGATTGTACCGCTTGCCCGCGCACGCCTCACACGGTACATACACATCCGGCAGGAAATGCATTTCTATTTTTTGCACACCCTCCCCCGCACAGGTTTCGCAGCGCCCACCCTTCACATTAAAACTAAATCGCCCCGTCTTATATCCCCGCAATTTTGCTTCAGGAGTCGCCGCAAAGAGATCGCGTATATCGGTAAAGACTCCCGTATAGGTAGCGGGATTACTCTTCGGCGTACGGCCAATGCTACTCTGATCAATGACAATGGCTTTATCCAAATTTTCTATACCGAGAATAACCTCATGCGCACCAGAAATATCTTTGGCGCCATTCAGCTCCGCCAGGAGTTTCCGCGCGAGGATGGCATTGATCAGGCTACTCTTCCCACTTCCGGACACACCCGACACCCCGACAAAGCACCCCAGCGGAATATCCACGGTCAGATGCTGGAGATTATGCTCAGTCGCATCCACGATCTTCAGCTTCTTACCACTCCCCCTCCGGCGTTCATGCGGCATGTCAACGGATTTCCGCCCCGACAGATACGCCCCCGTAATGCTGTTCTTGTCCGCCATCAATTCCTTCGGCGTACCCTGCCCTATCACTTGCCCGCCATGCTTACCCGCACCTGGACCAATATCTATGAGGTAGTCGGCACTCCGCATAATATCTTCATCATGCTCCACCACCAGCACCGTATTCCCCAGGTCGCGCAGCTCTTTCAGGGTCTCGATCAGCTTGTCATTATCCCGCTGGTGCAGCCCGATAGAGGGTTCATCCAGCACATACAATACCCCCTGCAGCTTACTCCCGATCTGGGTAGCCAGTCGTATGCGCTGCGCCTCACCTCCCGACAGCGTATTTGCCGCACGATTCAGCGTCAGGTACGACAGTCCGACATTATGGAGAAATCCCAACCGCGCATCAATTTCTTTCAGGATCAGATTCGCTATTTTGAGTTCAGTGGGATTCAGCTTCAGACTTTTAAAAAATATTTGCGCCTCTTCTATATTCATTTTGGTCACTTCTACGATCGTCGTCATCCCCACCTTCACACAGAGCGCCTCAGGCCGCAGGCGCGCACCATGGCAGCTCTCACAGGTTTTTTCCAGCATAAATTGCTCCAGCTTTTGCCGCACCCAATCACTCTCCGTCTCACGATACCGTCGCTCCACATTCGCCAGCACTCCCTCAAACTTGGTGGTGTACTCGCCCGATATCTTACTCCCCGCAAACGGCACATCATAGGTCTCATCTTCAGTGCCCAGTAGTATCACTTCTTGCGCTTTCTTGCTGAGCTTGTTCCACGGCGTATCCAGACGGAAGTGATGCTTCGTCGCCACCGCCTCCAGGATATTCGTATACCACGCATCCGCTCCCAGATTCGCCCAGGGCGCTATAGCCCCTTCTTCTATCGACAGGCTCGTGCTTGGTATCACGCTCTTCTCATC
>Ga0364894_10399_pt1 | contig 18494 bp, 21 predicted proteins | sample ExccelJu500001D4_FD_206942 | JGI IMG/M metagenome (GOLD analysis project Ga0364894, IMG submission 206942) | Enriched cells from Trout Bog Lake Hypolimnion, Wisconsin, USA - BchlTB.July16.5000.01.D4 | ecosystem: Environmental > Aquatic > Freshwater > Lake > Hypolimnion/Profundal zone | place: USA...
ACGGCTGTTACCACTATACCCACTGCCATTGGTCTTGATTCATTAGTTGTTCGGCCTGACGCCGACCCTACTTATGCCGATTCATTTTCGGCCGTATATGCCTATGTTACGGTGCCTGATACATTTGGTAATTTTATCCGCTACCTGACCAAAGAAAACAGCCAGGCATATTTTCCTCCTCCGGGTGGTTCTGTTTATGACGACAAACTTTTTGTAGGCCTTACCATAAATCTGCCATTAGAACGAGGCCAGTCGCCCGATACTAAATTTAACCTCAATACAACCACCTATTTCCCACGGGGCGATACCTTAACGGTTAAGTGGAGTAACATAGATGCCAATACCTATAACTTTTATTACACCATGGAAAACGATGGCGGCAACAGTCCGTTTTCATCGCCTGTAAAAATTATCGGTAATGTGAATAACGGCCTGGGATGTTTTGCCGGGTATGGAACCAAGTATTATTCCATTTATGTACCTTAATTAAAGGGCGGGTGTTGATTAAATCCTTTCCCCGGTTTACGCAAGCCCGTTATTTTTGAACACCTGAAGAAAGACTATAAAATAAATTGAATATGAGTAATGCAACTGAAAGAGTACACTGCCTGATTGTTGGTTCGGGCCCTGCGGGATATACAGCCGCCATTTACGCTGCACGAGCGAATCTGAAACCTTTGATGTATACCGGGTTAAAACCTGGCGGACAACTGATGGATACCACGGATGTGGAGAATTTTCCGGGATACCCTTCAGGCATATTGGGCCCCGAGATGATGGAAGACTTTAAAAAACAAGCTGAGCGTTTTGGTACTGATATCCGGTTTGGCATTGCCACTAAAGTTGATTTTTCGAGCAGGCCACATAAAGTTTGGATTGATGACACCAAACTAATTGAAGCTGATGCGGTGATACTGGCAACCGGGGCGGAAGCCAAATGGTTGGGTATACCCAGTGAAAAGAGATTGAACGGTTCGGGGGTAAGCGCCTGCGCCGTTTGCGATGGATTTTTCTATAAAGGCACTGAGGTAGCTATTGTAGGAGCCGGCGATACTGCCTGCGAAGAGGCCATTTACCTGTCGAAACTTTGCACGCATGTGCATATGATAGTAAGAAGGGACCAGATGAGGGCCTCCAAAATTATGCAGGAAAGAGTAGTGAACACCCCCAATATTACCGTTTACTGGAATAGCGAAACCGATGAGGTGTTAGGCGAAACCGTGGTTGAAGCAGTGCGTATTTTAAATAAAAAAACGGGAGAGAAGACTACTATACCTGTAACAGGCTTTTTTGTGGCCATTGGTCATCAACCCAACTCTCAAATATTTCAGGGAATTTTGACGATGGATGAGCAAGGTTACCTTATTACCCAACCTGATTCTACCAAAACCAATATAGAAGGCGTTTATGCCTGCGGCGATTTGCAGGATAAGGTTTTCCGCCAGGCAGTAACTGCGGCAGGCACCGGCTGTATGGCTGCGCTGGAGGCTGAAAGATGGTTGTCGGAACAACAGCACTAATGCCTTTTTGAAATTTAAACCTTTTTAGCGAAATTTTTGTTTTGAAAAAGAGAATATTTCGCTGGAATTAGAGTTTAAGGTTTTAAATTTGCAGGTATGAAACGCGGTGGTAGTATTTTGCTGGCCTTTTTGGCCTTTCTTACCCTGGCCTCTTTCAGGCCCCCCCAACAATCGCAGGTAGATGGTTGGGTGTATGAGCGCGATAAAAAAGGGATTAAAATATTTACCAAAAAGAGCAAGTGGGGTAAGCTGCGCGATTGCAGGGCAACCATGGTTGTTGCCACATCTCCCGACCAAATGCTTAAAGTTTTAACCGACTTCAATAACTATAAAACATGGATGCCCCGGTGCCGTAAATCGGGGGTTGTTGCTCGGTTAAACGATAATGAGTTTATTGTACACATGGTATTTAATGGAACCTGGCCGGTTAAGGACAGGGATTGTGTGGTAAGAATAAGGTTTGATAAAGACCCTAAAACGGGTGTTATTACCATTGTGGAAACGTCTGAGCCTAAGTATCTTAAAGAAGAAGCTGACGTTGTCCGTATTCAACAGTTAGTATCCACCTGGAAACTGGTTCCCAAAAATGGAGGAACTGAAGTAACCAATGAGTATTCCTCAAACCCCGGCGGTAACATTCCCGACTGGCTGGTAAATACCCAAAGCGTGGATAACCCCTATTCAACGTTCGAAAACCTGCAGGAAAAAACCTCCACCAGAAAGTAGCTAAACCTTTTGTTTAGTTGTGTTGTTGTAATGTGGTTTCTGTCAAATTAGCCGAACGTGCCAAAAGCAGATGACACAATTGGTTGTTGAAAAGTAATTATGACACAGGCACGGAAATTGACAAGGTGAGTTACTTTTGCAATGATTAGCAAAATAAGCGTAAACAGAATTTAATAACTTTAAAACATACATTATGGCAGTTCAGTTAACGGATGGAAATTTCAAGGAAACAGTTCTTGATAGCAACAAAGTTGCGATAGTTGATTTTTGGGCAGAGTGGTGCGGACCCTGCAAAGCGATTGGCCCTATGATTGAGGAAATTTCGAAAGAATATGAGGGTAAAGCAGTGGTTGGTAAAGTAGATGTTGACAGCAACCCTGAAACAGCTATGAAATACGGTATTCGTAATATCCCTACTATTCTTTTCATTAAGAATGGTCAGGTGGTTGATAAACAGGTGGGTGCAGTGCCCAAGGCAAACTTAGTTGCCATGCTGACCAAGCATCTGTCTTAATCAGCATTGTAAATGAATTGTAGCAGGGGCAATCATGTCGGTTTTCGGCAAAGGTTGCCCCTGTTTTTTTATAATACCTTGACACCAAGGCGCGCAGACACAAAGAATACAACTTTATTAGTATAAATTTTAAAGTATGGCAGTTGAGCTAACCGATACAAACTTTAAGTCTACCGTGCTAGATAGCGATAAAGTAGCCATCGTGGATTTCTGGGCACCATGGTGCGAGCCTTGTCTTGCTATTGCCCCCATTATTGAAGATTTGGCCAGGGACTGCGAACAAAGCGGTAAGGCGATTGTGGGCAAACTGGATATAGACGAGAACCCCGAGACCACAGACCAGTATAACATTATGGGTGTCCCTACTATCCTGTTTATTAAAAATGAGCAGGTGGTTGATAAACAATTGGGAGGCGCACCAAAATCAGAGCTGTTGGCCATCTTGTCCAAACATATTTCTTAATCCGGTGGGGAAATGTTATTCTTAACTGCGCGTTAGTAAATTTTGTGTGGTATTACTTTGTGTTTTTCTTAGTGCCGTGGCGGTAATGTTTAGACTTTTAATTAACTTATGATTCAGCAGCAACAATTTTCTGAAATTGAAAACCTTGAACTACTTGCGCGGCAGGTAGTAGAGGGGTTTATTATCGGTTTACATAAATCTCCATTCCACGGTTTCTCGGTTGAGTTTGCCGAGCACCGGCTGTATAACCCCGGCGAAACCACTAGGCACCTGGATTGGAAAGTATTTGCCCGTACCGGCAAAATGTTTGTAAAACGCTTTGAGGAAGAAACCAATCTGCGTTGCCAGATTGTGATTGACGCCTCATCGTCCATGTATTTTCCTAAAGATGCAAAAACTAATAAACTAAGGTTTTCAATTCTGTCAGCGGCGGCGCTTATCAACCTGCTCAAGCGCCAGCGTGATGCTGCGGGATTAAGTGTTTTTACCGATGAGGTAATTATTAATACAGATGCCAAAAGCAGTACCAAGCATCACCAGTTGTTATACGCCCAGCTCGAAAATTTATTAAAAGAAACACCGCTGAATGTAAAAACCTCTGCAGCTAAGTGTCTCCATCAGATAGCTGAATCAGTGCACAAGCGAAGCATGATTATCATTTTCAGCGACATGTTTGATAACCTCGACAGCGAAGGGGCTGACGAGCTTTTTGCCGCTTTGCAACACCTTAAATACAATAAGCACGAGGTTATTTTATTTCATGTAGTAGATAAACAAAAGGAACTGGAGTTCAATTTCGAAAACCGGCCTTACCAGTTTATTGATATGGAAACCGGTGAAAAAGTAAAACTACATTCCAACCAGGTAAAAGAATTCTACGTTGAAAAAATGCAGGATTTTGAAAAGAACCTCAAACTGCGCTGCGGGCAGTTTAAAATAGACTTTGTGGAAGCCGATATCAACCTCAATTTTAAGCAAGTGCTACTGCCGTTTTTAATGAAGCGCATGAAAATGGTGTAATACATTTTTTAACCGCTAAGAGGCAAAGTGCGCAAAGATTAAAGGCAAATAATACTGTTATGGAAAATGAAATTGCGGCGATAATTGTTGATGCCGCTTTATGCGTTCATAGAGAATTAGGACCGGGTTTATTTGAGTCCGCTTATGAGGCTTGCCTGGTCTATGAATTAAGAAACCGGGGAATGGTGGTTGAGGTGCAAAAAGAACTTCCTGTGTCCTACAAGTCTGTTCACTTGGATGCCGGCTACCGGATTGATTTATTGGTAGCTGGCAAGGTGATAGTTGAATTAAAATCGGTTCAGGAAGTTAATTCTTTGCATATGGCTCAAATTATGACCTACCTTAAACTATCGGGTTGTAAACTTGGGTTGCTTATTAATTTCAATGTAAAACTTATTAAAGATGGAATTAAGCGCGTTGCGAACGGTATGTAAGTAATTTTCAAAAATCTATTTCTTCTGCCTTTAAGCTTTGCGATCTTTGCCTCTTTGCGGTTAAAAGCGAACTCATGAATTTGAATTACAAAGAATTTGGCTCGGGGTTTCCCATCATTATCCTTCATGGATTATTAGGCTCGTTAGATAACTGGCAAACTATTGCACGGAGGATGTCGGAATCATCACCCTTCAAAATTTATATCGTTGACCAGCGCAATCATGGAAAATCGCCGCATACTGATGAGATGAATTATGACCTGATGAGTAACGACTTGTTGGAGTTTTTTAAGCAGCATCATATTACTAAGGCACATCTCATTGGGCACTCTATGGGTGGCAAAACTGCTATGAACTTTGCTTTGTCACATCCGGCCTTAGTGGCGAAACTGATTGTAGTTGATATTACCCCAACCCAGGCAGAAGACCATCACACCTATATTTTTGAGGCATTGAACGCAGCCGATGTTAGCCATGCCACCCGGCGCGAAGAGGTGCAGCACGTGCTTGAGCAAAAAATAGGTAATGATAAAACTACCATTCAGTTTTTAATGAAGGGACTGCAACGCGACGCCAGTGATAAGCACTTTGAATGGAAATTTAATTTGCTGGCGCTCTGGAAACATTACGTTGATATTATTGACGATGTAACAAGTGGCAGGCCTTTTACCGGACGGGTTCTTTTTATAAAAGGTGCCGAGTCGGATTATATTAATGCAGGCAACTATCCCGATATAGCTGAACTATTTCCTGATAATGAGCTGGTGGAAATAGCCGGTGCCGGACATTGGGTACAGGCCGAAAAACCGGATGAATTTATCAGGGTTACAGAGAAATTTTTGGCAGAATAACCAACGGGTTGCCGAATATCATGCCAGCGAATTGCAAAGAAGTTTACTTTCGTTGCTTTGATAAAGCGCAAGAGTTGCAACCGGTGAAATGAAAAAGAAATTCATTTTGTTATTGAAGATAGGAGCATTGTGTGTGATGCTCGCATTTATAGCTGCAGAATTATTATTCCAGTTAAATCTGCTTGGACCCCGGCACAAGTATCATCTTACAGTTACGCCACACACCCTGTTTAAAGTTGATTCGCTGGTTGGGTGGAAGCTAAACACCGGTAAATACCAGCTTTGTGTATGGAATTCGAATAACTGCGTTAACGTAACGGTAGATTCACTGGGTAATCGTATCACTTCTTTGGATGATTCATCAATAGGTAAAAGACCCGCTTTACAGGTGTATGGTTGCTCATTTACATTCGGTTTTTCGGTTGCCGATACAGCTACGCAATGTTTTAAATTGCAGCAAAAGCTACCCACAGTAAAGGTTGAGAACAAAGGAGTGCCCGGTTATGGACTTGCACAAATGTATTTATTGCTACAACAAACCCTTGCTGCCGGCGATACACCTGCTATTGCAGTTTTTAATTATGGCACTTTTCATGACATGCGCACACCACTCAATAAAAACTGGAGTGCAAGAACGGTTCGTGCAATTACTGAAGGTTATAACGCCCGGTTCAGAACTATGAACTATCCATACCTGGAATTTGAAGGCGATTCAGCTGAGTTACGATTCAGCAAGGTGCAGGATTTGGCTAAAGACTGGCCGGGAAGCGAAAAAATTGCACTCGTAAAACTAATGAATGTGGCTACCTATGCCTTGCATGACCGGTGGATAATGCCGCATCTGCACCAGGTAACCGTAAAAACAGCCCTTGAAATTGCCAGGTATTGCAAACTGAATCATATTACACCGGTATTTGCCTCGCTTACACCGGGTAATAACGAGGTTTTCGATTCTCTTGCTGCACATGGTTACTATACCCTTGATTATGGTATTACCGTTTGGGACCACTATAAGGCAAATGCCTATAACTGTGCACCACAAGACCCCGAACATCCCAATGGTAATGCGCATAGCGTATATGCACAGAAACTGCTGGAATTTATGAAGCAGAAGGATTTAGCGATTAGGTGATAGATTTTTTATTTTCGTATTGAGCGGTTGAAGTAAAGAGCCGGTTACATGCTAAACGTTATTATTTATTTACTGCTGGTTTTTTATGGCCATTCAGCACCGGTAGAGCGCCTCTATGCTGTTTCTGGCTCCGGTGTTGAGATTGTCAGCAACGCTTCGTCTAACAACCAAATGTCATCCATGGGTGACAGTGGGTATCTGAAAGAGGGAGTCGATTTTTTTAAAACCAACATCTATCCTAACCGGATTTTTAGAAAATTGCTGATTGGGGTTCCTATCATTTTGGTACTTATATTTTTAGAGCGCATCATTCCTTTTAAGAAAGCGCCATTTTTCAGAACTGGCTTTTTTAGTGATTTGGGTTGGTATTCTATTTTGCAGGAGCAACTTTTGCAGTTGCTCTTCATCAGCTACCTGCGCGATTTCTCTTTTACACATCGTTTCAATTTAATAACCGGTCAACCCCTTTGGCTGCAGGTAATTATCGTGTTACTGCTTTTCGACTTTGGTACCTATTGGGTGCACCGTTTTTTTCACAATTCCAGGCTTTGGAGGTTTCACGAGTTACACCACTCCAGTCTTTCGATTGATTGGCTCTCGGGTTTGCGCCAGCATCCTGTTGATGTTTTGTTTGCCGCTTTGGTAAATGCATTGATATTCTGCGCTACCGGCGCTGATTTTAAAGTGGCAGAAATTGTTGCTGCTATAGTAATGATACATGGCGTTTACAAACATTCCAATTTCAGAAACCGGCTGGGTTGGTTGCAATACCTGTTCATTAGTGCCGAAATGCACAGAACGCATCATTTGCGCGAAGTAAAATACCAGCAGTCAAACTACGGCACTGTGCTATCGGTATGGGACTGGATTTTTGGGACGGCTTATTACCCAAAAGAAGAGGAATATAAGGATATACCTTTTGGCACCCATCCCGAATATCCCCAGGATTTTATCCGTGGAAACATTCATGTTTTCAGAAAAATGGAATAATAGGCTCGTTTTTGCTTTAATAACGTAGTTATTGATAATCAGTATTTTAGATAGCTTGCACCTATTTATCCAATGTCACTCATTGAAGGCTTTGAGTGAGTTTTTGCTTAAAAAATAAATAATTTAAAATCAATTGTTTACACATTTTAAAAACCACCCGCCTATTTACACTTTTTGAAAAAAATAAGCTTAACATATTGATAACCAATGATTACTTTTTAAAAGTGTAAACCCCCTTATTTTTGGATTATAGGTTGTTAATTGACCTTTTACTTTCAGTCGTCAACTTCATACAAATTAATACATTTGCCACTCAAAAGATTTAGCATGAAGATAGACGAAATTGTAAAACTACTGGGCGACGAAAAAGCCAACTACCTCCTCAATCACACTTCAAAAACGATAAGTAAAGACCAGTTGCATCTGCCTAAAGGAAGCTTTATAGATGATATCTGGAAAGATTCAAACCGCAGTATTAATGTATTGCGCAACCTGCAAAGCATTGCTAACCATGGCCGTTTAGCCGGAACAGGTTATGTATCCATATTACCTGTTGACCAGGGTATTGAGCATAGCGCCGGCGCTTCGTTTTCGCCTAACGTACCGATGTTCGATGCTGAAAACATTGTAAAGCTGGCTATTGAAGGTGGATGCAATGCGGTGGCTTCAACTTATGGTGTATTGGGTATTGTTGCCCGTAAGTATGCTCATAAAATCCCTTTCATAGTTAAAATAAATCACAATGAGTTTTTAAGCTACCCTAACTCGTACGACCAGATTATGTTTGGCACCGTAAAAGATGCCTGGAACATGGGTGCTGCTGCTATTGGTGCTACTATTTATTTCGGTAGCGAGGAGTCTAAGCGCCAGATTGTTGAAGTTGCGAAGGCTTTTGAGTATGCCCACGAACTGGGTATGGCTGCGGTGTTGTGGTGTTACCTGCGCAACTCGGCGTTCAAAAAAGATGGGGTAGATTACTCATTATCGGCCGACTTAACGGGACAAGGAAACCATCTTGGGGTGACCATTCAGGCCGATATCATCAAGCAAAAGCTTCCTGAAAACAACGGCGGATATACAGCCCTCAACTACGGTAAAACCGACAAACGGGTTTATTCCCAGCTAACTACTGACCACCCTATTGACCTTTGCCGTTACCAGGTGGCTAACTGCTACATGGGTAGAGTAGGACTGATTAATTCAGGCGGTGCTTCAGCCGGAGCGACTGACCTTGCTGAGGCAGTGGCTACAGCTATTATCAATAAACGCGCAGGAGGCATGGGATTAATTTCGGGCCGTAAAGCTTTCCAGCGTCCGCTAAAAGAAGGAGTAGCTTTGTTGAATTCAATTCAGGATGTATACCTCAATAAAGAAGTAACGATTGCTTAATTGGCAGTGAACAATTTGCTTTGACCATGGGTTAAATACTCAGCGCAAAGTTTAAAGCTTAAATATGGAAGAGAAGGTTCCGTGGTGGAAAAGGTTTCGTAAGGGGGTTCATACAACCACTGAGGAGAAAAAAGAAACGCCTGAGGGTGTTTGGCACAAGTGCCAGAACTGCAAGAACACCATGCTGGTTACCAAGCTGAAGGAGAATCTTCATATTTGCCCCGAGTGTAATTATCATGAGCGCATTGACGCAGAGGAGTATTTTAATATTCTTTACGATAACCACAAATACGAGGAGTTATATGATGACTTGGTTCCAGTGGACTTTCTTCATTTTACCGATTTAAAACCCTATCAAAGAAGGATTGAAGAAACCATGGATGCTACGGGTTTGCGCGAAGCGATGCGTGTTGCTATTGGGGAATGTGGAGAGCACAAGCTGCTAACCGCCGCTATGGACTTTAGTTTCATTGCCGGTTCCCTTGGCTCGGTGATGGGAGAGAAGATATCGCGGGCGATTGATTTTTGTATAGAGCATAAGGTGCCCTTGCTTATCATATCAAAGTCGGGCGGTGCGCGGATGATGGAGTCGGCGTTTTCGCTGATGCAAATGGCAAAAACATCAGCAAAACTGAATTTGTTAGCGGAAGCAAAAATTCCTTACATCAGCTTAATGACTAATCCTACAACGGGCGGAGTTACAGCATCGTTTGCCATGCTGGGCGATTTTAATATTGCTGAGCCGGGTGCCTTAATTGGTTTTGCCGGCCCCCGTGTAATTGAAGAAACCATAAAAAAGAAATTGCCCGAGGGATTTCAGACTTCCGAGTTCCAGTTGGAAAATGGTTTTCTGGACTTTATAGTTGACCGGAAACAATTACGAGATAAACTGCAGGTGCTTTTGTCGCTGGTTGAAAATTAAAAACACCACTGGCCTTTTCGGCCTGCTGGTTGTAATAATGGAACTCAGTGTTCTTCAACTTAGGGTGCTTTAGACCAATACACCATGTAGTAGAAGGCCACTACATTGAGGCCCGGAACGGAAAATCAGGGGCGCGGGTATATGATATCCCGGAACTCGCAATCCAATTTTTTTGACCTGATTTTGCCAATGAAAACTTACCTTTATTGTGCTGACAAAATGCGGCGATGAAAAAGTATTTCGGAACAGTTTTAGCGGTGATTATTTTGCTTGCAATGCTTGAAGCGGTTTCACGTATAATACTTGAGACCGTTTATAACCGCAGCTTTGATTCATCGCTGATAGTGGACAATAAATATCAAACTTCTTCGGGGTTAAAAGAGAACGCCACGGGTTACGTGTGGGGCAAAAAATTTCATACGGATCAATTTGGATGCCGTAAAAGCCCTGTGGCTTACTATGCAAAAAAAAAGAAGTGGCTTTTTATCGGTGATTCAGTTACAGAGGGAGTGGGAGTTGACGACTCATCGACTTTCGCAGCAATAGTTGCACAGCGTATCGATTCTATCAACATTATGAACTGCTCTCTTATTGGATATTCTGACGCTGATTATTTAAACGTAATAAAGACACTGCTGGCAACCAAAGATTCCTCTATTGGTAAGGTCACCATCTTTTTCTGCCTGAATGACGTTTACGGTTCAGCTAAAACAAGTCAGTTACCTGTAATGGCTAAACCCAATTTGTTAGGCCTGCTAAATGGTTGGATGCAGAATAACTACGCAACCTATAAGCTGGTTAAGTTGTTAGTATATGCAACATCCAACAGGTATTTTAAGTACGATGAACAGTTTTACAAAACAGACGACCCATATTTTACCGAAGCTATGCAGCGATTAAAGGAATGTGATTCGCTATGCAAATCAGCCGGCGTTTCTATAAACGTAGTAATGCTTCCTTACAAATCGCAAATGGATGGCAGGGACGGCGATGTGCCTCAAAAAATGGTTAGAAATTTTTGTGCGGGTCAGCAGATAGCTTTTGGCTCGGTACCAATTGGGACAATAGAGATTTCTACTGCAAAACCGGGTAATGCTTTATACTTGTTCGCGGATGAAATTCATTTTTCTAAAGCAGGCCATAAAATGATGGCAGACTATATTCTTTCGCATTAGCAGTTATATTTGCTACGCTGTAAATTAATACCATGAATACCGAAATAAGAAACAATTGGACGCTGGATGAAATTAGGGCAATATATGAACAACCTGTGCTTGAATTGATATTCAAGGCCGCGACCATCCACAAAAAATACCAGGCCACCGGTGAAGTACAGGTTTGCACTTTGCTATCGGTTAAAACCGGAGGCTGTTCTGAAGATTGTGCTTATTGTCCTCAGGCTGCCCGTTATAACACAGGGGTTGAAGCACATAAATTAATGACTTATGAAGAAGTGATTGATAAAGCCTTGAATGCAAAAAATGGAGGCTCCACCAGGTTTTGTATGGGAGCGGCATGGAGAAATGTTCGCGACAACTCAGACTTCGACAAAGTTATAGATATGGTGAAGGGCGTTAATGCGCTTGGCCTTGAAGTTTGTTGCACATTGGGAATGCTTACGGAGGAGCAAGCGACCCGTTTAAAGGAAGCAGGACTTTATGCGTACAATCACAATCTTGATACGTCGGAAGACCATTATGATGACATTATCACTACGCGTACCTATGATGACAGATTGAAGACGCTTGATAATGTTGAGAAAGCAGGTTTAAGTGTTTGTTGTGGAGGAATCATCGGTATGGGCGAAAGCGATGAGGACAGAATTAAATTATTACATACCTTATCTACCCGGCCATTACATCCTGAATCTGTACCGGTTAATGCCCTGGTTTCAGTAAAAGGGACCCCGCTTGAAGGAAGAGAGCGCGTTAAGGTGTGGGAAATGGCACGCATGATTGCTACAGCGCGTATAATAATGCCCAAGGCCATGGTAAGATTATCAGCGGGTAGAAATGAAATGAATTATGAGCAACAAGCGTTGTGCTTTCTGGCCGGTGCTAACTCCATTTTTACAGGAGAGAAATTATTAACAACACCCAACCCGGATTTTGATGCGGACAGGGAAATGTTTCAATTACTGGGGTTGAAACCTCGGGAGTCTTTCAAAGCGGAGAAGCAGGAAGTGGAGGCTAACTAAAGCTTGAACGCTTTTGCAAAAAAATGAACTCTTCTATACAACAATATATTGCTCTTAAACTGCAGCAGCGGAAAGAGGAAAATAACTTCCGTTCCCTTAAAATAACCAGAGGCCTTATTGATTTTTATTCGAACGATTATTTGGGCTTTGCCCGCGATAAGGAGTTAAAAAATTTGGTGGCTGCTGAAGTTGTGCTGTTGGAAGAGCTTGGATTAGGTAGTACAGGGTCCAGATTACTATCAGGTAACAGTGAATATGCCGAGTCTGTTGAAAGCTATCTGGCTGAGTTCTATAAGGCTGGAGCAGCCCTGGTATTTAATTCGGGGTTTGATGCCAATTACGGATTGCTTTCAACGCTTCCATACAGAGGTGATACTATCATCTATGATGAACTGGTTCATGCTTCCATACATGATGGAATTAGAAACAGCCGTGCGGCTGCCGTGGGTTTTGCACATAACAATATTTCCGATTTAGAAGCGAGACTTATAGTAGCACAAGGATTGAAATATGTTGTGATTGAGTCTGTTTATTCTATGGATGGTGACTTTGCCCCTATTGAGGAGATTGCCTCATTGTGTGAAAAATATAATGCCGGGCTAATTGTCGATGAAGCTCATGCCGTAGGGGTCTCAGGTGCCGGTGGTCGGGGAATTGTTTGCGATTTGAAACTGGAAGACAAGTGCCTTGCACGAATTAATACTTTTGGTAAAGCAGCCGGAGCCCATGGTGCAGTGTTGTTGTGTTGCAACGATTTAAAGGCATTTATGATTAATTATTGCCGACCCTTTATTTATTCAACTTCGTTGCCTTTTCATTCTTTGGCCACCATTAAATGTGCTCACCAGTTTTTATTGTGTGCAGATGATCGCAGAAAGAATCTTTTGGGATTGGTTGATGTTTTCCAAAGGCAATTCAATGGCCAAACCAGGTATACCTTAACAGGAAGTAAAAGCCCCATTCAATCATTAATTGTGAAAGGTAATGAGCAGGTTAAACAAATTGCGCTGCAGATTCAACAGGCAGGTTTTGATGTAAGGCCTATACTCTATCCAACAGTGGAGAGAGGAAAGGAGAGAATAAGAATATGTATTCATAGTTTTAACACCCAACAGGAAGTAATCAAACTTGCCGAAGTTATTAATTCTTTATAATGCTTCAACTACCTAAAGCTATTTTTATTACGGGCATTGGAACCGGGGTGGGTAAAACCCTGACCTCGGCCGTTTTGGTTGAAGCGCTGAGTGCCGATTATTGGAAGCCGGTTCAATGTGGCAATTTGGAAAACAGCGATTCTGTTGTTGTGAAATCGCTTATTTCAAACCCGATTAGCGAGGTGTATCCTGAAAGCTATAAGTTTAAAACAGCCTCTTCACCGCACTATGCAGCAAACGTTGAGGGTGCTAAAATTGATTTGGGCAAATGCATTCCTCCGGATACAAATAAGACACTAATAATTGAGGGTGCAGGCGGATTATTAGTTCCATTAAGCCACTCCGAAACCATCGCTGACCTCATAGGCACTTTAAATGCGCCAGTGGTTCTAGTTTGCCGAAATTACCTGGGAAGCATTAATCACACTTTGCTTAGCATTGAGGTATTAAAGCAAAGAGGGCTTAAATTACTGGGACTAATTTTCAGTGGCCCCAACTTTTTGGATAATGAAGAGATTATTAAGCATTTTGGGGAAGCAGTAATACTTGGACGAATTGAAGAGGCAGAAGAAGTAAATAAAGAATTTGTAAAACGCGAGGCCTTAAAGGTGCGGGCTTCATTTTTAAAACAATTTTTGTTTTGAGTTCTACACTACAAGAAAGGGACCTTGATATAATCTGGCATCCTTATACGCAAATGAAGGATGCGCTTCCTTTTGTGCCAATGGTGCGGGGGGCGGGCTGCTATTTATTTGATGAAAAAGATGCGAGGTATATTGATGCAGTTTCTAGTTGGTGGACTAATATTCATGGACATGCTCACCCGCATATTGCGAAGGCAATTTACGAGCAGGCACAAAAATTAGAGCAAGTAATTTTTGCCGGGTTTACGCATGAACCGGCAATCAGGCTTGGTGAAATGTTACTGAAAAGAATTCCATTCCATCAAAAGGTTTTTTATTCCGACAATGGCTCAACTGCTGTGGAAGTAGCTATTAAAATGACGTTGCAATATTGGTCGAACAGGGGCCAGGGAAGAAGGAAAATTATCGCGTTCAGGGAAGCTTATCACGGAGATACTTTTGGCGCTATGAGTATTAGTGCAAGAGGAGTATTTACTGCCCCCTTTCAAAATTTATTGTTCGACGTTGAGTTTATTGATACCCCGGTACCGGGCAATGAACAGCGCACCAGGAATGAACTGGAGGCGGTTATCGAAAGATATGGTAAAGACATCGCTGCCTTTATTTTCGAACCATTGGTACTGGGTTCGGCGGGTATGATTATGTATTCCGACATGGTTTTGGATGAGATTATAAAAACTTGTAAGGACAATGATATTCTTACAATTGCAGACGAAGTAATGACCGGCTTTGGACGGACCGGCAAATTCCTTGCAACAGATTATTGCATTAATAAACCTGATATTATTTGCCTTTCGAAAGGTATTACCGGAGGATTTTTACCTTTTGCAGCGACCACATCTACCGCGGATATTTATCAGGCATTTCTATCAGAAGATAAAGCTAAGATGTTTTTTCACGGGCACAGTTACACCGCCAATCCTCTGGGCTGTGCCGCCGGAATTGCCAGTCTCGAATTATTCGAAACAGAGCGTACCTTTGATAAAGTTGCTTTGATATCCAGTATGCATATTTCATTTGCTTCTGAAATTAAGGATAATGCTTTTGTCAAAGATGTTCGTTACACTGGCACTATTCTGGCCATCGAACTTAAAACCGACGAAGCAGATGGATACCTGAACAACATCCGTGACCGCGCATATAAGTATTTCATGGAGAAAAAAATTATTCTTCGGCCGCTGGGTAACATCATTTACATACTGCCTCCTTATTGTATTTCTGCGGATGACATGTATTCTGTTTATGATGTAATAAAAGCTTTTTTGACCGGATTGAGCCAGGGAAATTTATAATAAATCGGCCCGTTCGTCGTTTTGCTCTTAAGGTGTTAAAGTGCTTTAAAATGAGCGATATTGGTTCTGAAATTGTATTTATTTATCTCCATTTCACCAACTTTTTTCACTACAAATGTTAGCTATATTCGCCGCATGAAGTTCATCCGAACTACCATAGTCTCCTTGCTCTTAGTTTCATTTCTTGGGTCATTTTCACAACCGGTGAAAGTTAGGATATCGGTGTTTGATAACGTTTCCAAGCGGGCATTGGCAGGAGTAAATATTATCGATCCCAAAATCACAGCTACCTTTGCCACTGATGCGGGTGGCAACGTGACCTACAACATCAATCAGCACGACACGCTTTTTGTTTTTTTTCCGGGGTATAAAACAATCCAGGTATCGGTGGCTGATTCTATCCCCAAAAACGAATATGTACTTTTGATTTATCTGAATCCTTTTGCTATTGGGTTGCACGACGTGGTGATAAAGGCTCCGAAAACGCTCGAACAAATTGAAGACGAACGTAAGAAATTGGGAATTACCCCCAAGGAACTAGAACGACCTGAAATACAACCTTTCGCCAGTCCCATAAGCGCGCTCTATGAAATTTTCAGCGCGCGTGCCAAAGAACGCGAGAAACTAAAAGGGCAAATTGCCGAAGACGACCGTCAGAAAATTTTCAAAGAACTATTGAACTACTATAACGAAAGAAAACTTATTGATTTGCCCGAAAACCACTACGACGATTTTATTAAGTTTTGCAACCTTCCGGCTGATTACCTCAAAAGCCATTCCGATTACGATATCATGAAGACCATAACAACCAGTTATAAAAAATACATCAGGCTGAGTGGGCTGGAAAAGTAAAAGCCGTTTACAAAAAACTATCCAGGGCCAAAACGTAACTCTCTAATCCAAATCCTGCTATAATCCCTTTGCATACTGCACTTATCAAAGAATGCTGTCTGAATTCCTCCCTTGCATAAGGATTGCTGATATGCACTTCTATTACCGGTGTTTTAACCGCTGCAACAGCGTCCCTTATAGCAACGCTGGTGTGCGTGTACCCACCGGCGTTTAATATTATTCCGTGGTAACTAAAACCAACCTCTTGTATTTTATTTATCAACTCTCCCTCCACGTTACTTTGGTATTGGCTCAATTGAATTTCGGCGCTGTATATTTCTCTTATCTCTGAAAAGAAATCTTCAAAGCTCATGTTGCCATAAATATCAGGTTCCCGTTTGCCCAGTAAATTAAGGTTGGGGCCATTGATGATGATTATTTTCTTTGTGCTCATATTTTCAGGTTAGCTTTCGGTTTCTGATATGCAAATTCGAAAAATTTAATTTAGAATTAAGAAATGTCGTGGCAATCTTATATCAAAGGCTTTAAAAGCTATCTGCAGTTGGAGAAATCCCTCTCTCAAAACTCCGTTGAAGCTTACTTGCGCGATGTTGGCAAACTGGTAAACTATCTCGAAGCGGAAAAACTTTCGTTGAACGTTGATGAAATTAAGATTGAGCAACTGGAAGGTTTTGTGAAAACAATTAATGAGTTGGGTTTTGATGCACATTCACAAGCACGGATTATTTCTGGTATCCGGGCGTTTTACAAGTATTTAATGGTGGAGGATGTTTTATCTGTAAATCCTGCCGAGTTGCTCTCGGCTCCCAAACTGGCCCGCAAACTACCCGATACGCTTTCGGTGGAAGAAATCAATGCGCTGCTTGCCTCCATCGACCTTAGCACCCCTGAGGGCACCCGTAATCGTGCTATGTTGGAGACATTGTATAGCTCCGGGCTGCGGGTTAGCGAACTGGTTAATTTAAAAATATCAAGCATGTTTCTTGATGTTGAATTTATTAAAGTTATTGGCAAAGGGGATAAGGAAAGACTGGTTCCTATCGGGTCTCAGGCCATTAAACAAATCAGGCTTTACCAAGATAATGTAAGAGTGTATATTCCTATCCAAAAAGGGGAGGAGGACATGCTCTTTTTAAACCGCCGGGGTAAGCGCTTAACCCGCATGTATGTGTTTACCGTCATCAAAGCCTGTGCGGAAAAAATCGGCCTGCAAAAAGTCATTTCTCCCCACACTTTTCGCCACTCATTTGCAACCCACTTAATTGAAGGAGGCGCAGATTTAAGAGCCGTTCAGGAAATGCTGGGACACGCCTCAATCACCACTACTGAAATTTACACCCATCTCGACCGCGATTACCTGCGCAGCACGATTATGCAGTTTCATCCAAGATATAAATAATTTTTTTATTTGATTAACCGCTCAATCAAATGAACTACCACTTTTTCGAACTGGGTGTGGTTGCCAGGCGAGTTTATCAAACCCTCCAAATCATTCTTCACTTTGGCCTTGCTCTCAGCAGTATTGAGATATTTAAACTTGTAGTCCTCTATTACATCAATGGCCTCGGCGTCTGAAATACTATCAACTTTTGCTTTTATTATCTCAATGTCGCTTATACCGGTTCTGGTTTTTATAAATTCCAGCTCCTCTTTTCCAAGACTCTGGTTCATCTCAGCGCCATACACCATTAAAAATGCCAGAAATTCATTATAACTCCAGTTGCTGTTATCAAGTCCTGTTGCAGATTTTTTTGGCATGTTGCTTTTTTTAACTGCCCTATGCAGCGATAAATCGAATGTTACAAAATTAAGGTATTTATGCCGTTATCCGGCAAAAAAGATAGTAACAGGATTTAACTCCCCCGCTTACTTAGTCGGCTTAGCTGGTGCAGTATTGGCCGGTGCTCCAAAACCACCGCTTGAAGGCGTAAAAGGCTTTTGCATCTGCTCAATTTCAGACTTAGGAAGTGCTTCTTTTTGAGTTGTTGCAGTCCTTTTAGGAACGAATACAGTAGTTAAAAGACACAAAACGATTAACGCAAAGGCCAATCCCCAGGTTAGTTTTTCAACAACGTCTGTTGAGCGACGAGCACCCAACAATTGCTGACCTACCCCGCCAAACGACGCGCTTAGGCCGCCACCTTTAGGGTTTTGAATTAAAACTACCGCTCCCAGCAGGGCGCAAACTACAATTATCAGGATTGTTATAAATACGTACATTGCAAACTAGGTTTTAAAAGCCAAATTGGGCCGCAAATAAACTACTTTTTTCGTAAAATTCAAACAAAAAAGATACCTGCCATACAAAGGGCTAAAGCGCTCAGGGCCAGTCCCCAGGTTAGCTTTTCAACCACCTCAGCCTGGCAACGCACTCCTATCAAAATAAGCCCTCCA
>Ga0364894_10207_pt1 | contig 18485 bp, 16 predicted proteins | sample ExccelJu500001D4_FD_206942 | JGI IMG/M metagenome (GOLD analysis project Ga0364894, IMG submission 206942) | Enriched cells from Trout Bog Lake Hypolimnion, Wisconsin, USA - BchlTB.July16.5000.01.D4 | ecosystem: Environmental > Aquatic > Freshwater > Lake > Hypolimnion/Profundal zone | place: USA...
GCTTTCCAGATTATTCGCGCCGGGAACTCTCGCCAAGTTGGTGAAGACGTTGAGATGGGTGGAGGTGTAGAGTTCATATTTCGCGGATACCACATCTTTGCGAACAACGTTGAGGGCAGTCTCTCTACTCATATCTTCAGCTTAAAAGGCGATGTAAAACTGCTCGGAAAGGATGCTGTCGTTTCCGGCGAACAAGTTACCGTCGACTTCGACCAGCGGATCTACCACGCCGTCAATTCAAAAGCGAAACTTGAGCCGAGCCTGGTCCAAGGGGCTTTCTTGAAGCCGCTCTATACCCATGGCGCCCAGTCGTATGGGAGCGCAAACGAAAACCAAACGCTGTACGGCGGAATCACCAGTTGCGATCTACTTCGGCCCCACTATGAAATCGACGGCGACAATATCATCGTCCGACCGGGAAAGCGGGCGATCTTCAGGAAAGCGCGTCTCAAGCTGTTCGGTCGTACGGTCTTGAAAGTCGATTACCTCTCGATTCCGCTCGACGATCGCTCGTACAAGAATATGCCTCAGGTCGGGTACAGCGACCAAGAGGGGTATTTCATCAAGACGCACTACGGGATACCTCTCCCTGGGAACAACGACCTTTACTCGCGACTGGACTATATGACCCGGCTCGGAACAGGAATCGGCGCCGACTGGCTCTATAAAAACCAGGTCTCAAACGGGAAGCTAGACGTCTACACGATCCTAGGTCCCGGCCAGATGGTGAAGATATCCAACGAACACCAGCAGAAATTCAAGTGGGGCACTCTCGTACTCAACAGCGACTATGAGGATAACAACTATCTGGTGCAGCCTGGAACAACGATCCAAAGCGAGAAGGCACTCCTCACATTTCCTCAGCATAACAGCGCTGTGACGAAGCTATCGCTAAGTGAGAGCGGAACGAAGACCGGATCGCTTTCGACGAGCACCGAAGATTTCTCCGTTTCCGACTCCAGAAAGTTCGGACAAAAAGTGACGACGGTAGTGGATGTCGACTACCAGAAGAGCAGCACATCCTATCTCGGGACGGCAGCAAACAGCCAAGAGAACATGAATGTCAAGGTTGACGCTCAGGACGACCTTAACAAGGCGACAGCAGAGTTTCAGTACCAGCGACAGATACCGATTGGAAGCACCCAAGCCGTATATGGAAGCAACGATCAGACACCGGAAGTCTCACTTTCTTCGGACGCGAAGCGCCTCATGGGCGACAAGTTCGCTACGAACTGGCCGTTTAAGACATCGCTTTCGATCGGTGAGTTCTCGGATGAGCTCGGCAATGGGCACATCACGCGAGACAGCTTTGACATGAAATTCCAGCATCCGGACCATTCGACCGGAGCGTTCCATAGCGATATCAGCGGTGAGTTCCGGCAGGGAATGTACTCCGATGGCACCGCACAATACATCTTGAATTTCGCAGACGTCGAGAGCTACAAACTCGGCAAAGACACCTCGCTGAATTTCCACTACAACTACCTGCGACCGTACGGCTACTCCCCATTGTCCATTGACCAAACTGGAAAGCAGAATACGGCGACGGCTGACCTGAGCGTCAGGCCGATCAAGTCGTTTTTGATCGGCGCTCAGTCGGGATACGACTTGGTCCGCCTAGAGAACAATCAGGCGGCTTGGCAGCCCGTTGGCGTTCGAATGGAGTGGCAGCCCGAGAACTACCTCCTGATGCGGACTCAAGCCGTGTACGACACTTTTCAGGGCGCCTGGAGCAACATCAGGATCGACACGAGCTATAAGCCGGGAGCGACATTCCTTTCCGTCGGCTCGTATTACGACGGGATTCGCCACACCTGGAGCAACATCAATCTGTTCGTCGACGGCCTTACATGGGGCAAGACCAAAATCAGCGCGATTCTTGCGTGGAACGGCTACACCGAGCAGTTCGATAATCAGCAATACAACTTGATTTACGACCTTCACTGTGCGGAGGCCGTATTGACGTATCAGCAGCAAAACGCCGGCTTCAATCCCGGACGAACGATTACCCTTATGATCCGTATCAAGGCATTGCCATTCAGTTCGCCTTTCGGCGCGGGAACGCGCGGTCAGCCGCTCGGTACCGGAACCGGCACAAGTTTCTAATTCGGCTCTCTTTTAGCTGCTTGCGCTTGAATAGGACCGCATCGCGCGCCTCCAAAATAGTCTTGAGAGCGTCAATACAACGAGCGCCCATGCTGCGCCCTCCCACAATGCCTGTAGGTCGAGACCTTTGACGAGTTGCCGGGCGGGGACGGTAGCCAAGAAGGCAAGTGGAACTACGAAGGTCAAGAATCGCCTTACGCCGGCTTCATAGATATCCACCGGATATCGAGCAACGCCGACAACCGATTCTCCAAGGACCCATAGGTTATCGACTCGAACCAGCCAAATTGCGGTCGTCATGAGTGCCAGATTAAACGAATAGAAGATGGCGACCGAAGCGAAAACCAAGAGCAAATAGGCGCCCCAAGCCTCTACGCCAGGGCTCAGCTTGGATAGGTGGATACCTACCGCGACCATCACACATCCGGCGAATGCGGTGCCGATCTGATCGAAATTGAACTTGCGGGTGCTTACCCAAAACTGGGTGTCGATTGGCTTTGTAACGACAAAGTCCATCGTCCCCATCCTGATCTGTTGTGGGATCTCTTGGAGGGAGAAGAAGAGTGCGTTGAATAGCGCGTTCATCAAGAACACGGTTGCGGCGAGGACGAACGCATCCCCTTTATCCCATCCCGCGATCGAGTTGGTCTTTCCATAGACGACGAACAGGATCATCACAAAGAAGAAGATCCACATGAGGTTTTGGGCAAACTTAGCGATGAGGTTTGCCTTAAACTCCAATTCTCGGGCGAAGGAACTCGTAAAGAACGACTTATAGACCTTCCAGTAACGCCTCACCCCGACGTTTTACCTAAAGTCGGTCTGGGTGTTACGATGACAAGGTCTGCGTCAGGCGCCGTGCCTCATCTAAAAACCTTACCGATGAGTTTCTGGTGCCTCATCTAAAAAGCTGACCGTATTTGTTAGGCCTCCGAGTTCTGCTTTGACTCTGAGAAGGTCCTTTCTTAGTTGGACGGGATTGAGTGCCAGGTAAGTCTCTTCGAGTTGCTTGGTGGTTTCTTCGCTGAGAGTTCCTGTGCTTAGGAGACGTCGATAGGGTGTCATTGGCTTTTGCTTTCCCTTGGCGCTTGGTTCAAAGTAGTTGACCAGGTATTTGAGGAGGCTGTATAGACGTGTGAGGAGCTTGAAATGCTCATTGGTTTGGTAGCGTGCGTACCCGGCGTGTTTTCGTACGATTGCTCCGTTCTTTTGCTCGATGCGGCATTGATCGTTCTTATGGTAGGGACGGCAGCGGGTGAGTTGAATTCCTTTTTCTCGGCAGTAGTTGGCCAGATGCCAGTTGATGAACTCGGAACCGTTGTCGGAGTCCAGGCCAAGGATCTTAAATGGAAGGCTGTTGCCGATGCTATCGAGCGCCGTTGTCGTTTCCTTTTGTCCCTTGGTTCGAAGGGGACGGAACTCGCTCCATCCTGTTGCGACGTCCGTGTACCCGACGGTGTGAAAGAACTCGCCCTCATAGCGCTCGGCACAATGCGCAACACAATCGATTTCTCCGAATCCCGGACGTGCGTCGTCCCAGCCGTTGGATAAACGAATCGCCACCTGACTCTTGAGCAGGCTTCCCGGCCGAGTTGAGACCAGGCCTCGACCCCGAATCTGTCGATGGCTTCTGAGCAGCCGGTCGATCGTGGCCGCGCTCATCGTCAGAAGTTTGCTTCGAGTCGGTTCTGGCAGAACCAACTCGCCGTGCCGTTCTAACACCTGGACGAACTCCCCCATGAAAGGAGCCAGACGCTTGCCGGCCATGTAATCCGAGAGCCGCCAGACCTTGACCAAGGCTGCCTCCTCATTGGGGCCGTAAAGACGTTTGCGCCGACGCTTGGACCGTTTGGGTGGAACCAGCGGAGCCGATAGCTTGCAAACCGCGTACTTACGGTGCCAGCCCGTCGCCGCACAGATGGCATCAAGAATCCGAGTCTTACTTCGCCGATCCGCTGAACCGTACTCAGCGTGGTAGTGAGTCAAAAGCTCACGCTTGGCCGACATGCTCAACATACACCTCCCATGCTCGCGCTTGGGTCAGGTTTTTATGTGAGGCATCCGCTTCCTCTTCGGTTAGATATTAAGTGAGGCAGAGCGTCAGGTTGACTGAGGACCCTCCGATGTGCCATCATCTCTTCTTGCGCCTACTGTGCGCGGAGAAGTTTTATGTACGCGATAGTAAAGACCGGCGGGAAGCAGCTCAAGGCTGCAAAGGATGACGTCCTGATCGTCGAAAAGCTAGAAGGCGATCCCGGCACGCCGATCGAGTTTGGAGAAGTTTTGATGCTCGTGGATGGAGAATCGACCACAATCGGTTCACCTTTCATCAAGGGCGCGTTGGTTAAAGGCGAGATCGTTCGCCAATCCAAGAGCAAGAAGATTGAAGCGTTCAACTACAAGGCAAAGAAGAACGAGCGAAAGCGATGGGGCCATCGACAGCCTCAGACCCACGTGAGGATCCTCGAATTGCAGGTTGGGAGTTAACTAAATGGCACATAAGAAAGGTCAAGGATCATCCAGAAACGGTCGAGACTCGAAGCCTAAGTATCGAGGCGTCAAGCGCTACGGCGGCCAGGTCGTAAAGGCTGGCGAGATCATCGTTCGTCAGTGCGGCACCAAGTTCTATCCGGGACCTGGAGTTGGCATCGGCAGAGACTTCACCCTATTCGCACTCCGCCCAGGTCAGGTCACCTTCGAGGGGCCGACTGCAAAGCGTAGAGTAGCCGTATACGAAAAGCAAGTCGCCGAAGCATCCGCCGACGTCGTCGCAACAGCTTAAGTCCGCGCATACAAACACACCGATCGAGGCCGGAGGTTAATTCCTCCGGCCTCGTTTTTGTGTGGTCTGTGATCGGTGGCGGCAATTGAATAGCGATTTGGTGCAAATAATCTCGAATTGGCAGTCCGGTCTGCGTCTCTCCGCGATCGCCCCTCCGCGGACCCCGCGTGAAAACCCCCAACTCCTCCACAGTCCACCAACCACCAACCACAGTCCACCAACCACTGGCCACTGGCAACCTGCCACCGCCCCCGTCTTTACTCTTTCCTTACCTACTGCTATCCCTGCCTTACGCGTCCTTGACTGAGGCAGATCCTACAATCTTTCGATGGTTGGGGGATCGATGGAGACCTGGCTGGAGTACATCGCGTTCTTGTTCGTGCTCATCTGTCTTGCGAAGCCCATTGCGGCTTATAGGACGGGAATAGACCTGAGTCAAGACGCTGAGTGCTCCGATAGGAATCCCGACCGCACGCCGGAAATGCCGGGTGACTGACCGGAAAGGAAAAAGGAAAAAGGAATGCAGGACTTCCTGTACATCGCAATGGGCTTACTGTTCTTTGCAGTAGCTGGGGCTTATGTTTTTGCCTGTGACAAGTTACTGGGGGCGACACCTGATGAGTGATTACGTCTGGACCTCGATCGTGTGTCTGCTCCTACTTATCTATCTGCTTTATGCCCTCATCAAGCCGGAGAAATTCTAAAACGACATGAGCCTGAACGGAGTGCTTCAGATCCTGATTTTCTTCGGGATCATTCTAGTTATTACCAAACCCCTTGGCGCCTATATGGCCAAGGTGTTCGAGGGTGAGAAGACCTTTCTCAGCCCAGTACTTCGGCCGTTTGAGCGGCTGATCTATCGCCTATGCGGAGTCAGCGAAGAGGACGACATGCGGTGGACAACTTATGCCATCGCGATGCTGCTTTTCAGCGTCGTCGGTATGATCCTGACCTACGGTCTGTTGCGTGCTCAAGGCGTGTTTACGATGTTCGGCTGGAACCCCCAGGCGTTCAGCGGAAAGGACATGACCGCGGACCTGGCCGCCAACACGGCAGCTTCATTCACGACGAATACGAACTGGCAATCCTATACACCCGAGACGACGGTCAGCTACTTCACGAATATGGTCTCGCTTGCGACCCACAACTGGATGTCGGCCGCGACCGGCATCGCAATCGCAATCGCGCTTATCCGAGGTTTCTCTCGTCGCTCTGCAAAGGGAATCGGCAACTTCTGGGTTGACTGCGTTCGCGCGACGATTTACGTTCTGCTGCCGATTTCTCTCGTCGGTGGAATCATCTTTATCGCCGGCGGTGTTCCTCAGAACTTCCTTCCATACCAAATCGTGACAACGCTGGAAGGCGCCAAGCAAACGATCGCGCAAGGGCCAGTTGCGTCTCAAGAGATCATCAAGATGCTTGGGACGAACGGTGGTGGGTTCTTTAATGCGAACTCTGCACACCCTTACGAGAACCCCAGTAACTTCATCAACTTGCTTCAGATCATCGCGATCTTCTGCATACCCGCCGCATTGACTTACACCTTCGGCAAGATGGTCGGCAACACGAAACAGGGCTGGGCGCTTTTTGGGGCGATGTCGGTCATGTTCATCGCAGGCGCCGGTATATGCAACTTTGCCGAACAGTCGGGGAATCCGTTTGTGGCTAAAGCCGGCGTCATGACCGCACAAACTGCAACGCAGCCTGGCGGCAATATGGAAGGCAAGGAGACGCGGTTCGGCATCGGGGCCACAACCCTGTTCGCAACCGTTACTACGGACGCATCCTGTGGCGCCGTCAACGGGATGCACGATAGCTTCACCCCCATAGGTGGCCTCGTGCCTCTGTTCAACATGTTGACCGGCGAAGTGATCTTCGGCGGAGTTGGCGCTGGCCTCTACGGAATGCTGATGTTCGCTGTAATCGGCGTGTTCATTGCCGGACTGATGGTCGGGCGCACACCGGAATACATCGGCAAGAAGATCGAGAAGTTCGAGGTCCAGATGTCGATGCTTGCCGTACTCGTTTTGGCAGCTAGCATTCTAGGGTTCACCGCGTTGAGCACCAACACGACCTACCCGCCTGGGGCCACTGCTCAGACATTCGACGATAAGCATCAGGCCGACGAAGCCAAGCTTCCTGCGCTCGCAAGTTGGAACCACCAAAACGGTAGTTCACCCAGCAACTATCTGGGGGCAACTACGAATAACACCAACAACTCCGGCGCACATGGGTTCTCTGAGATCCTATATATGTACACGTCGTCGACCGCTAACAACGGCTCGGCTTTCGCCGGAATCACCGCTAACACTCCCCATTACAACGCGACAGGAATGCTTGCGATGCTAATCGGTCGGTTTATGATGATCATTCCGCTTCTGGCGATCGCCGGCAGCTTGGCGGCCAAGAAGCGAGTTCCAGAGTCGTCAGGAACTTTTGCGACCGACTCTGGCACATTCGTTGCCCTGTTGGTTGGCGTCGTCATTCTCATCAATGTTCTCACCTTCTTCCCGGCATTGGCGCTGGGGCCGATCGTCGAGCACTTTAAGATGATCCTCTTGAAGGCGCCGGTTTAGGAGTCCACGCAAGTCCCGTGAGTGCTTCTCGTCTCAACAAGCAATATCCAAACACCGAATTACCGTGAAACCAATCAATCAAATCGAAGAATCCTTTACCAGGCCGAAGAATGCGCCGACCAAGCTTTTCGAGCCGTCGATCGTGAAGCGAGCTTCACGAGAGGCGTTCGTCAAGCTAGATCCTCGGATGGTGGCGAAGAACCCCGTGATGTTCGTCGTCGAAGTCGGAAGCGTTGTCACAACGTTCTTCTGGGTTCGCGGCGCGATCACCCACTCGTCAGATACTTTGTTCGTGGCGCAGGTATGTATCTGGCTTTGGTTCACCGTGCTCTTTGCCAACTTCGCAGAAGCGATGGCGGAAGGACGAGGTAAGGCTCAAGCTGATTCGCTTCGCAAAGCGCGGACCGATACCGTCGCACGCAAGCTAGTAGACGGCGTCGAGACTCAGGTCTCTGCCCCCGAACTCCGAAAGGGTGATGTCTACGTATGCGAGGCTGGCGACATGGTTGCCGCCGACGGAGAGGTGATCGAAGGGATCGCCAGCGTCGACGAATCGGCGATCACCGGCGAATCGGCGCCAGTTATTCGTGAAAGTGGTGGCGACCGGTCGGCCGTCACCGGTGGCACCCGTGTTCTGTCGGATAGGGTTCTTATCCGAGTCACAAGCAATCCAGGGGAGTCGTTCCTCGATCGAATGATTGCACTGGTCGAAGGGGCACAACGGCAAAAGACGCCGAACGAGATTGCGCTGTCGATTCTCCTTTCGGGTTTGACAATCGTCTTCCTGTTCGCGACGGTTACGTTGCTGCCGTTCGCTCACTACAGCGTACGTGCCGCTAACTCGGGATCGGTTCCGAGCATTACCGTTATGGTTGCGCTGCTTGTCTGTCTCATCCCGACCACGATCGGGGGGCTCTTGAGCGCGATCGGCATCGCCGGGATGGATCGCGTCATGCAGCACAACGTGCTCGCCATGAGCGGCAAAGCGGTCGAAGCGGCAGGCGACGTAAACACGTTGCTTCTGGACAAGACTGGAACGATCACTTTGGGTAATCGCGAAGCGACAGCCTTCCACCCCGCTCCGGGAGTGAAGGAACAGGACATTGCCGACGTTGCCCAACTTGCCTCGTTAGCCGATGAGACTCCCGAGGGGCGAAGCGTCGTCGTCCTCGCGAAAGAGAAATATTCGTTGCGGGAAAGGGACATGGAGTCGCTGAACGCGGAGTTCGTACCCTTTACGGCTCAGACTCGCATGAGTGGAGTTAACCTGCCCGGGCGCATGATCCGAAAAGGCGCCGGCCAGTCCGTTCAACGATTCGTCGAAGAGCAGGGCGGAAAGATGCCTCCTCAAGTTCAGGAGATCATCGAGAGGATCTCGAAAGAGGGCGGAACGCCGCTCGCCGTCGCTGAGAACGAGAGGGTCTTGGGGGTAATTCAGCTCAAGGACATCGTCAAAGGTGGCATGAAAACTCGTTTCGATCAGATGCGAGCTATGGGAATCAAGACGGTGATGATCACCGGCGACAACCCACTGACTGCTGCCGCAATCGCAGCCGAGGCTGGAGTAGACGACTTCCTCGCTGAGGCGACTCCCGAGATGAAACTGGCTTACATTCGAGCGGAGCAGTCCGGAGGAAGGCTCGTAGCAATGACCGGCGACGGAACGAACGATGCGCCCGCCTTGGCTCAAGCCGACGTCGGCGTTGCGATGAACACGGGAACTCAGGCCGCCAAGGAAGCGGGGAACATGGTCGACCTCGACTCGAACCCAACGAAACTGATCGAGATCGTCGAGATCGGCAAACAGATGCTGATGACCCGTGGTTCGTTGACGACTTTCAGCATTGCAAACGACGTCGCGAAGTACTTCGCGATTATCCCTGCGATGTTCGCCGTCACCTACCCTGAACTTAAGGCGCTAAATATCATCGGCCTCACGAATTCGGAGTCGGCAATCCTTTCGGCGGTTATCTTCAACGCGCTCATTATCGTTCTGCTGATTCCACTGGCGCTGAGGGGCGTTCAGTACAAGCCGGCAAATGCCGCTCAAATTCTACGACGCAACCTGCTCATCTACGGCGTGGGAGGGATTATCGCGCCGTTCCCAGGAATCTGGCTTATCGACCGATTGCTGGTTCTCCTCCACCTGGCATAAAGACATGAAACAACTTCGTCCCGCGATTCTTCTGACGCTGTTCTTCACAGTGTTCACAGGGCTGATTTTCCCGTACACGCTCTACGCGATCGGTAAAGTAATGCCGCACCAAGCGAACGGCAGTCTTGTCACAAACGCCAAAGGGGAGACGATCGGTTCTGAATTGATCGCCCAACCGTTCTCCAAGCCGGAATACTTCCACCCAAGGCCATCCGGCACCGGAGATCTCGGTTACGGCACATTCGACAAAGACCATCCATTCGCAGGTTCGTCTGGAACGAACCTCGGTCCAACAAGCGACAAATTGATTAACGGTATCCACAAGAAGACTGCGGACGGTAAAGATGATCCCAGCAACTTCGATGGAATCAAAGATCTTGCCGTCGCTTACCGGAAAGAGAACAACTTGGCAGTCGATGCCCTGGTTCCCGCCGACGCTGTAACTCGCTCAGCGAGCGGCATCGATCCCGCAATCAGCCCCGAGAACGCGAAAATTCAAGCTGTCCGCGTCGCCGCCGCTCAGCATATGCCGCTAGACAAAGTGAAGAAGCTCATCGAGGAGAACACCGAGAATCGGTTCCTTGGAGTGTTTGGGGATCCGGCAGTGAACGTCTTGAAGCTGAATCTGGCCCTTGACGCGGCGAAAAAGTAGTTATCATGTTCCATCTATGAGCTTTCTGGATCGCCTCCTTGGGAAACCGATCGCATCGTCCCACGAGGAACAACATAAAGTTGCGGTATGGGCGGCGATTCCGATGCTCGGACTCGACGCCCTCGGTTCTGCTGCCTACGGGCCGGAAGCTGCCCTCACTCTGTTAATTCCGTTGGGAGCAGCAGGGCTCTGGTATGTCGGTCCGATTAGCGCCGTAATCATTGCCCTCCTCGTTGTCTTGTATCTCTCGTACAAGCAGACGATGGCTGCCTATCCTCACGGCGGTGGCTCTTACACAGTCGCAAAGGAGAACTTGGGGGTTCGTGCGGGTCTCTTTGCTGCTGCTGCCTTGCTCGTAGACTACGTCCTAACGGCGGCGGTCGGTATCTCTGCCGGCGTAGGCGCTTTGGTTTCGGCTGTACCGGGTTGGCTCCCCTATATCTTGCCGATCTGTTTGGTTGTGCTTGTTCTGATCACTATAGTGAACCTGAGGGGCATTGGAGAGTCGGGAACCGCATTCGCGCTTCCGACATACGTCTTCATCTTCAGCCTACTGGGTGTCATCGGCGTGGGCGTGTACCGGTCGATCGTTACTGGCGGGCATCCAAATCCAGTTGTCGTTCCGCCCCCTCTACCGGCGGCTCTGGCAACGGCGAACATCTGGCTTTTGGCGAAGTCGTTCGCGAGCGGTTGTACTGCAATGACCGGGGTTGAGGCGGTCAGCAATGGGATCTCGATTTTTGCCAAGCCTGCGGTTAAGCGTGCTCAGCAAACCCTGGCAATCATCGTTCTACTTCTTGGAGTAATGCTTGCCGGGATCGCATATTTGTCCAACGTCTATCACATCGGAGCGACAGATCCCGATGGCAAAAACTACCAGAGCATTCTTTCGCAGCTAACTGCCGCGGTCGTTGGGCGTGGACCGCTTTATTTCGTCACAATCGGCAGCGTTCTGTCAGTTCTAGCCTTGTCTGCAAACACTGCGTTTGCCGATTTCCCGAGGTTATGCAAGCTTCTTGCTGAAGACGACTTTCTTCCGAGGGCATTCGCCACTCGCGGTCGTCGTCTTGTTTACTCGGGGGGGATCTGTATCCTCGCCGTCTTGACCGGTCTGCTTTTGATCATTTTCGGTGGCATTACCGATCGGTTGATACCGCTCTTCGCAATTGGCGCATTCCTCGCATTTACCCTTTCCCAGGCTGGGATGGTTGAGCACTGGCGCAAGCAGGATTCGAAATCCAAGGGCCTCGCTGCGACGATCAACGGCGTCGGCGCGATCGCAACTGGGATCGCAATTGTGGTCGTGCTCGTCGCCAAGTTCATGGACGGAGCTTGGATCACCCTTCTCCTGATTCCAGGCATGTATCTGACGTTTGCGCGTGTTAAGCGACACTACGAGAAGGTTCACCGGCAAACCACGCTTGTTGGACCAATGATCTTGACGTCGCTTGAACCGCCGATCGTCGTTGTACCTATTGGAAGGTGGAGCATCATTTCGGCTAAGGCGCTCCGTTTCGCTATGCGGATATCACCGGACGTTAGGGCCGTCCACATCAGTTCAGACCCCGAGAAGCTCCATCGGCTTCGGCGTCAATGGGAAGCTGGCGTCGAACAACCTTGCCTGGAAGCAGGCCTGAAGGTTCCCGAATTCGTGGTGGTGTCGTCACCCTATCGGAGGCTGTTTCACCCACTGCTCGAATACATCCGAAAGCTGCAAATAGAGAATCCTGACAGGATCATTGCCGTTACCTTGCCGGAAATGGTCGAGGCAAAGTGGTATCAGTATCCGTTACACAACCAAAGAGCGACCTGGCTTAAGGCCGCCCTCTTATGGTCGGGGGATCGAAAGGTCGTCGTCATCAACGTTCCTTGGTACATGGGGAAATAGGCGCTGGTTTAGGGGTTTGCCTGGCGCCTGGCGCCTAGAAGTGGATCACGTAACGTGCGCCAAGCGTGAAGTCGGGGCCAATGTTCGCGACTTCCGGAACATGGTAAGTGTTCGCCCAGTCGCCGTCTTCCGTGAAATACAGTTCGAACATTCGATTTGCCCCAATTCTCCGTTGGTAGGCAACGCTCACCGTTCGATGGGGGGAATCCGATCCTCCGACGCCGGTGACGATCCCTGATTCTTCCGTTTGCCATTGAAATACATAGCTGTCATACCGATTGGCTTTGTGCATCAGCACGATGGCTCCAATTGGGTTCACTCCTCGCGTTCCTTGGAGTTCGGTCGACGTTCCTTGGCCGACGACTCCCGCCTGAAATTGCCATTCCCAGCGCGGACCATTGGGCAACTTGTACTGGAGATCCATTGCCCCGTCGAAGTTGCCGCTTCCAAGAATTTGGTGGGCGTTGCCTGTTGGGAGTTTGACGGCGACCGTTCCCATGAGCCTGGGGGTCAACTCCTTGGTTAGCGCACCCGATACGTCGCCGACGCCGATTGCATCCCGGTAGGGACCTGAACCGGGGACCTCGATGAGGCACTGACCGTAGGGGACGCCGGTTCGAACGTTGTTCGTGAGTCCGAAGATCTCGTGCCAAGCGCTTATGATCGGATCCAAGACGCCTCCTCCCCTTGAGATCATTGGAACGTCGATCGTGAAGTCCATGCCGTGACCGATACCTCTTCGATATCGGGTGAGCAGAATATCGTTTTCGTAGTCTTCGTAGATTTTCTGCACCCCACCGACATACATCCTTCGTATATCGTTAGCGGCGGTTAACCCGAACGTCAACGTTTGCTCGTGTTTGTCTAGAACCCAGGGGCGGGGATCAAGGCGCAGAAACGGCACCGAAAGGTCACGTTCGTTTCGAGTTTCGATCGGCACGAAATCCTTCTGATCTTGGCAATTGGCTATTGAAGGGAATGCGATTGCTGAAATGCAGCAGGCAAATACAAATGGACGGCAGAGCACAATTGAGAAACTACCCCGGGTTGGACGATTGAATATCGATCTTATTGATTCGAGATTCAATTTTCTTTGAACTCCAGGGCATTCCATCTCGTAGATCAGGTAGTAATCCAGTCTGTACGGATATGAAAAGTATGAATAGTCATCAAGAGATGAAATGTGCGAGTTTCTCGGACGCGTTCTACGGAACGTGCACGGTTGGTGAGCGAGGACAGATTGTCATCCCAGTTGAGGCTCGCGCACAAATTGGTTTCCAACCAGGAGACAAAGTTGTGATCATGCGCCATCCGGTCCATACCGGAGTTATGGTTTTCAAACTCGACGCAATGAGAGAGTTTTTAGATGATTTCTCCGCGGGATTGGCGCGGATTCAAGATAGCGAGGGAGAAGATAAGTGATTGAAATTGCAAAGGCGATAGGGACAATGATTGCAGCGCTTCATGGAACGAGCGTGGTTCAGAGCGGGCCAATGACGCTTGAGCAGGCGATCTCAGCAGCAGAAACGAACGCGTTTGCCGTTCGACTTCAGCAGTCGGTTATCGAAAAGAGCCATCAGAAAGTTAACGAAGCTCGAGGAAGTCTCGGACCTCAGATCAGTTTCGGGGCGAACTACACTCGGTACGATCAGCAGATCGAAGCTAGCTTCGGTGCTGGCCAGTCAGTTGTCATTCAGCCGATCGATACCAAGTCGGCGAATGCGACGCTACAGCTTCCAATTGATATATCTGGAAACAGAAGCCGCCTTCTCCATGCGAGTCAAGCATCGAAGCGGTCGGCAGACTTGACGCTGCAGGGGTCTTACAACGACACGCGACTGATCGTTCGGCAGGCCTACTTCAATGTTCTACGCGCTCAAGCGCTCATCGACGTCGACCAAAAGGCGCTGGCGGATGCGCAAGGGAGACTTGATCAGGGACAAAAGCAGTTTGACCAACAGCAGGTTGCACGTTTGGATGTCACTCGGTACCAGGCGCAGGTTGCACAATCCAACTCGGATTTGATTTCAGCCAAGGATAACCTGACGCTGGCGAACTATGCGTTTAACCAAGCGTTGGCTAGGCCGATCGAGACGTCGGTTACGCTCGTTGACATTACCGATCTTCCCGAAGTCAAGCCAGGTGAACAAGAGCTGGTAACTGCGGCACAGGCAAAACGCCCCGAGGTTCTCGCCGCTCAGCAGAACCTGAAGGCTCTTGCCTTAATCACACGCGCGACTGAGCAGGGAATGAACCCAACCCTCAATTTTCAACTGCAATATAGCCGGTCGATCGACCCTCAGGGCCTCACTGCTTCGCCGGAGACGACAACGGGAACGCTGCTTCTCAATATCCCGATATTCGATTCGGGAATTACCAGGGCGAAGGTCAAAGAGGCTCGCCAAGATGAATTGCAGGCCAAGATCGCATTGGAACAGACTAAGCTGCAAATCTCCCAGGACGTCCGCAGTGCAATCGCGAATCTAGCGAGCGCCAAGGCGCGGCTTGTTAACGCTACAGAGCAAGTAAGGCTCGCGGCAGAGGTTTTTCGTTTGGCAAAGGTTCGCCAAGACGCCGGCGCCGGGACGTACTATGAAGTCATTGATGCCGAGTCGCAGCTAACGCTTGCCCGAAACGGTCAAGTTAGCGCTCGCTACGACTACCTAACTAGCTACTCACAGCTCCAGCGCGCCGTCGGTTCAGACGACGTTGCTGCGGCTGTTGAAAGCATGAACAAAACTCCCAAGGGAGGCAAATAGATGAATCGTTGGTTACTATGGACAGCAGGCGGTGTACTTGCTTTAAGTGTGTCGGGGTGCGTCGACCGTCAAGCTCAGAAGGAATCGAAAGCCACCGAGCAGATCGTTAACAATCCAGTTAAGTCGGTGACCGTTGAGTCGGCGAAGACCGATTCGGTCACGGAATCGATCGAGATCACAGGCGACGTGACGGCAAGCGACGACACCACAATCGGATCCAAGCAAACAAATCGAGTTGTAGCCGTCTTCGTTAAGGACGGAGACGTCGTTACCAAGGGACAACTTCTGGCAACTCTCGACGATACTGCGGCACAGGCCCAATTGAAACAGGCACAGGCCCAGGTTGCGACCGCAGCCGCGAGCATGTCGACTGCACGGTCTCAGGTAGCACAGGCTCTCCAGAACCTCGCCGTCGGTCCTCACAAGAGCAGCGTTCAAGTCTTGCTGGCTAAGGCTCAGGTGAATGGATCTCAACGAGGATTGGACAAGATTGTTAATGGCGCACGGCCCGAAGAGAGGCGGCAGGCCCAGGCGAATCTCGATTCGGCCAAGGCTAACCTCGAACTTCAGAAGAAGCAGCTAGAGCGAACCAAGACGCTGGTCGACGAAGGGGCCGTTTCCGGACAAACGCTCGACCAGCAAAGGGCGAGCTATGACCAAGCTGTTGCCCAGGTCAAGAGCGCTCAGGAAGCGGTCAACATCAACAAGAACGGCAGTAGGCAAGAAGATATCGATGCTGCAAGAGCACAACTTCAGCAAGCAATCGAGGGTCTGAGGAACGCTGAAGACCAGAAGAAGCTCGATCCACTGCTCAAAGATCAACTTGACGCGGCCAATGCGCAAGTTGAAGGGGCTCGCGCCCAGTTGGAGTCGGCCAAGGCTCAGATTCAAATAGCCAATCAGGCGGAAGAAGACACCAAGGTATTTGCCCCATTTTCGGGTCGAGTTTCCGGTCGTCCAATTCAAGCGGGAACCGTCGCCGGTTCGAGCACTCCCATCGTCAGGATCGTGGGTGGTGACGGCGTCTATTTCAACGGGCAGATCCCCAGCTCGAACATCGACAAGGTGCGCGTTGGACTCCAAGTTCAAGTCCATGTGGACGGACTTTCCGGCAAGTCGTTCAAAGGCCAGATCGTTGGGGTCAATCCCCTCGGCGATAGCGTTGGCCGTTTGTTCTCCGTTCGGGTGCAATTCAGCGGTTCGATGGAAGGTTTGAAGCCAGGGATGTTCGCACGCGGTTCGGTCGCCATCCGTACGATTCCGAATGCGGTCGTGGTCCCCACCATCGCGATTCAGTCTCGAGGCGACGACCGGTTTGTTTTTGTCGTCGATGGCAACAAGGCAAAGCAGGTCAAGGTGACGCCTGGAATCACGAAGGGCGAATGGACCCAAGTTACCGGTCTCTCCGAAGGCGCCAAGGTCGTTACCGCGGGGCAAGAAGATCTGATCGATGGATCACAGGTGAAAGTCCAAGCGACGACTACCGTTCTAAGAAGCCGCCCTCAAGGGGATAGGGAGGCACAAGGGTGAACCTAACAAAGACTGCGATCTCTCGGCCGGTATTCATCTTCGTTTTGATGATTGCGGCGTTCTTCATGGGAACGATGGCCTACCGCAGCATGCGTTTGGAGTTAAACCCTGAGGTCACCTTCGGTGTTGTCACGATTACGACCCAGTATCCTGGCGCCGGTCCCGACGATATCAACGAACTCGTCTCTCGAAAGATCGAAGAAGCCGTATCCGGCGTTAGCGGAATTCGCGAGATCACCAGCACGTCGCAAGAGGGAATCTCCAGCGTTGTCGTAACACTCGAACTCAACACGAACGTCGATACCGCATTGAGCGATGTTCGATCAAAAGTCGACGCTACCGTCAACAGCCTTCCCAAAGACGTCCTCAAGCCCGAAGTTCTGAAGTTCGACAACTCAGGCCAGCCGGCATTGACGCTTGCGTTTAGCAGCAGTTTGTCGAGCAAAGGTCTTCGCGACCTCATCGACGACAAGCTTGCCGACCGTTTCTCCCAGATCAACGGTGTCGCCAATGCCGCCGTTCAGGGGGGAGATCAAAGGGAGATCCAAGTTCGCGTTAAGAAAGACCGTCTGCTTTCCTACGGAATCGGAATCTCCGAAATTCAACAGGCCGTCGCGGCAGCATCCCTGAATGCCCCGAGCGGTCATGTGGTCACGAACAACCAAGAGTTCTCGGTTCGCGTTAAGGCTGACTTCACCGATCCCAAGCAGATCGCGGACATGATCATCTCGATCACCGATCCTAAGAACCCGCAGGCAAAGGCCCGAACGGTTCGGCTTTCCGACGTTGCTACCGTCGAGGACGGAACCGTCGAGCGGACGGCTTACTCTCGCCTCAACGGCCAAGACACGATCGTTATCGCAATTCAAAAGGCCCGCGACGGTAACTCAGTCGAGATCGCTAAGGTGGCTGAAAAAATCATCGCGGATATGCAGAAGGAGTACGCGGGGATCAACCTTAAGGTTGTCGAGACGTACAACGAGTCGACACAGATTAAGGACTCGATCAGCGACCTTGATTTCGCTCTCGGCTTCGGAATCATCCTTGTTGCGTCGATCGTTTTCATCTTCCTTCACAACTTGCGCGGCACGATCATCGTTGCCCTCGCAATTCCGACCTCGATCTTCGCGACGTTTATCGGTATGAACCTACTCGGGTTCTCGATCAACAACATGACGATGTTGTCGCTCTCGCTCGCGATCGGCGTCCTTGTTGACGACGCGATCGTCGTGTTGGAGAACATCTATCGTCACCTTAAGTTGGGCGAGGATCCTCGACAGGCGGCGATTAACGGACGAGCCGAGATCGGATTGGCGGCTTTGGCAATTACGTTTGCCGACGTTGTCGTCTTCTTACCTATCGCCTTTATGGGTGGCATTGTCGGGCAGTTCTTCAAGCCGATGGCTTTGGGCTTCGTCTGCGCAACGCTATTCAGTCTCTTCGTCTCCTTCACTTTGACCCCGCTGCTTGCCGCACGGTGGTACAAGGCGGGAGAGGACATGGAGCATGCGACAGGTTGGTTCGCTCTCGGGTTTGAGGCAGTATTCGAGCGGCTTCAGCACGGATATCGAAGGACGCTTGAGTGGGCGCTCCATCATCGTTGGTTCGTGTTCCTGTCAGGGAACATCGCACTGTTCGCAGTGTTTATGTTCCTCGGCGGATCGTTCGTGCCGTCGAAACTCCCTGCCGGAGCCGTTGCCGGGAAAGCTGTGGAAGTCGGAATTCCTGCCGCTATTAGCAGAGGAATGGCGCTCTTCCCAGCCGCTATCGTCATCGGCGTCATCGTTACGCTTATCAACCTCGCCATCTCCAAAAAGTTCAGCTTCAAGTACATCCTTAGCGCCGTTGCGTTCGCGTTGATATTCCCACTCGCCTCGGTGATGGGTTACGAGTACGCCCAGTGGAAGGGAGAAGCTGTCTTCAAGTTCGGCTTCTTGCCCGACAGCGATGGAGGTCAGGTTCAGGCGAACATCGAATTGGGGCCAAGTGCAAACCTGGCGGATGCCCAGAAGGTCGTAGAGCAGGTTGAAAAAGTCA
>Ga0364894_10403_pt1 | contig 18161 bp, 14 predicted proteins | sample ExccelJu500001D4_FD_206942 | JGI IMG/M metagenome (GOLD analysis project Ga0364894, IMG submission 206942) | Enriched cells from Trout Bog Lake Hypolimnion, Wisconsin, USA - BchlTB.July16.5000.01.D4 | ecosystem: Environmental > Aquatic > Freshwater > Lake > Hypolimnion/Profundal zone | place: USA...
GAAGCGCAGAAACCAGAAGAAATGAGGCTGCTGCGGCAGCCGAAGTAATGTGTGTTTTTGCAAGGGAAAACCTTGGGATGGCAGACGGCTTTTTTCAGAATGACGAGGAAAACATCAAAAAGGTGATTACCGCAGTTAGGAAGTACAGGCCAGAAATTGTATTGTGCAACGCGCCGGAGGACAGGCACCCAGACCATGGAAGGAGTTCCAAATTAGTGTCGGATGCATCGTTTTTGGCTGGCCTGCGCAAAATTGAAACATCCGTTGATGGTGTTGCCCAGCAGGAGTGGAGGCCTAAATATGTTTTCCACTACATTCAAGACAGGTATTTGAAACCGGATTTTGTATTTGATATATCTTCCAGCTTCCAGCAGAAAATGAAATCAGTGCTGTGTTACACCACTCAATTTAATACTACCGATACCAGCGAACCCGAAACATATATTTCGAGGCCCGATTTTTTGGATGTAATCCGGTCGCGGGCATTGATGTTTGGTAAACGTATTGGGGTGGAATATGCCGAAGGGTATATTACTACAAAAATGGTAGGGGTAAGAAGTTTTGATGCATTTATACAAGAAACGACATAGGAGAGTGGGTGCGATTTAAGAAGTGGGAAACAGACGTTGTTCTTCAATTCACGATTGACGATTTAAGATTATTTTTCATTTAAAGAACATTTTATAAGACATGCTGACTCCAAAATTTACGCACGGAAAAACGTCTTTTACAGAAGACATGAAGGCTAGGGTACAGGAATATTTCCAAAAAACAGGCAAGGCTAAGACAGGTAATTTTCAACTATGGGGCAAGGCATTGATATTAGTAGTGTCGTGGGCTGTTGTGTATGTACACTTGGTATTTTTTACACCCTCAAGTCTGTGGGCAGTATTGGAGTGTGTGTTGTTGGGGGGGATAACAGCGTCCATTGGGTTTAATATTATGCACGACGGCGCGCATGGCAGTTTTAGTAACAACTCGGTTTTAAATAAAGCCGCTGCTGTTACCTTGGGTTTTTTAGGCGGCAGCCATTTTATGTGGAACGTTAAGCATAATATAATACACCATGCTTATACCAATATTGACGGTATAGACGACGACATAGACGCACGGCCTTTTTTACGTATGGCACCCACACAAAAAAAGCACCCGCTATATAAATACCAGCATATTTATTTTTGGTTTTTTTATTGCTGGCTGCATGTTTTTTGGATATTCTTTTCTGACTTTAAAAAATATTTTTCAAGAAAAGTGGGTGATATAGCGATTAAGAAAATGAAGTTTATGGATCACTTTTGGTTTTGGACATATAAGGTGGTTAGCTACTCGTTATTCCTCGTTATACCCATGTTAAGGATAGGTGTTTGGCCAACCATTATCGGCTTTTTTACCATGACTTTTGTGGCAGGTTTCGTCATCAGCATAATATTCCAGTTGGCCCATACAGTGGAGGACACGCATTTCCCCATGCCTGATGTGGTTACTGCTAAAATGGAAGATGAGTGGACCATACACCAAATTAAGACTACTGCTAATTTTGCTACCCACAACACTGTAATCTCATGGTTGGTAGGCGGTTTGAATTTCCAGATTGAACACCACTTATTCCCCAAAATATCCCACGTGCATTATCCGGCCATTAGTAGGATTGTGAGGCAAGTTTGTGCCGAATACGGTGTTGTGTATGTTGAATACCCAAGGCTGCACCAGGCAGTTGCATCGCACGTGATGTTTTTGAAAAGGATGGGCAGGGAGTAGGGAAGTCAGAAAGTCGGTAAGACCGAACGTTTGGAAGTAGCTGATTGCAAAATAAATTCTTGTAAATATTTTAGCTGGTAATTTATAAAAATTTACCAGCTATTTTTTTGATATTGTCTGTTCCTAAATAGAGATTCACCCGGCGCCTTTTACGCTTAACAGAATAATAACCTGCTATTTCGTTAAACAGACTTTCTAACTTGCGGGCTATGTTACTTTATTCTATTTTTGCACCCTTAAATTTTTACGAATGTCAAAAGTGAAAATTGGTTTGGTACAAATGTCCTGTACCGCTGAAAGGCAGGCCAATATGGATAAAGCTGTGCGGGAAATACGTGCAGCCGCCGCAAAAGGCGCGCAGATTGTATGCCTGCAGGAATTGTTCACATCCTTATACTTCTGTGATGTGGAAGACCACGACAATTTTAAATTGGCGGAGCCCATACCTGGTGCCTCAACTGATACATTAAGTGCAGTAGCAAAAGAATTGGGCGTTGTGGTTATTGCTTCATTGTTTGAGAAAAGAACTCACGGTATATACCATAACACAACCGCAGTGTTGGATGCAGATGGCACATACCTTGGCAAGTACCGTAAAATGCATATACCGGACGACCCGGCTTTTTATGAAAAATTTTATTTCACTCCCGGCGACTTAGGCTATAAAACGTTTAAAACAAAATTTGCCACAATAGGTATCCTCATTTGTTGGGACCAATGGTATCCCGAGGCATCCCGCATTACCGCGTTAATGGGTGCTGAAATATTGTTTTACCCAACTGCTATCGGATGGGCCTCGCACCAGGACGAGCATACCAACAACGAGCAATACAACGCATGGCAAACCATACAACGCAGCCATGCAGTGGCCAACGGCGTGCATGTGGTAAGCGTTAACAGGGTGGGCTTTGAACAAAATGGTGCCATGAAATTCTGGGGTGGTTCCTTTGTGAGCAACCCATTCGGCAGCTTAATATACAAGGCATCCCACGAGGAAGAAGAAACCACCGTTGTGGAGATTGATACGGTTGAAACAGACCGATACCGCACACACTGGCCGTTTATGCGGGACAGGAGGATTGACTCCTATCAACCGATTACCAAGCGGTATATCGACGAAGATTAAATTTTCAATAAACAACATTCAATACCAAATATTCAAGTATGAGAAACTATTTTTTTACTTGAATATTGTCTATTGACAGTTGAATATTGAGTATTTCAAAACATAAATTGAGTTTTAAAAAAAGCACTAATGCCATCCCCAACGCCAAAATCGCTCGGCTACTATTTTCCTGCTGAATTTGCACCCCATACAGCCACTTGGTTAAGCTGGCCGCACAAGGAGGCAAGCTGGCCAGGTAAAATACATACCATTTTCCCTAGGTACGCGGAGTTTATTAAATACCTGTCGTTAGGGGAAAAAGTGCGGATTAATGTTGCCGACGAGGCCATGAAGGCGTTTGCGTTGGAATACATAACCGCTGCGGGTGCTGATTTGGCCAATGTGGAGTTTTTTTTCCACCCCACCAACGATGCATGGTGTAGGGATCATGGGCCGGCTTTTCTTATCAATCCAAACGCGGAGCAAAAAAAAGCAATAGTTGATTGGGACTATAACGCTTGGGGCGGTAAGTACCCGCCGTTTGATTTGGATGATGTGATACCCACCTTAATAGGCAAGCATTTTAACCTGCCGGTGTTTTATCCCGGCATTATTATGGAGGGCGGCTCAGTAGAGTTTAACGGCGCAGGAACATTAATGACTTCTACAGCCTGTTTACTAAACCCTAACCGCAACCCGGGTTTAAACCAGCAGCAGATAGAAGAATTTTTGATGGGTTATTATGGCGTTGACCAAGTGCTTTGGGTTGACGAAGGTATTGTGGGCGATGATACCGACGGCCATATTGACGACACCGTACGTTTTGTTAATGAGGATACCGTAATAACGGTGGTGGAAGAAAAAGGAACCGACGAAAATTACGGGTTGTTGCAGCATAATTTAAAACAACTCAAGCAAATGCGCTTGCTAAACGGCAAACAATTAAACATAGTGGAGCTGCCCATGCCGGACGATGTTATTTACAACGACCAAAGGCTGCCTGCCTCCTACGCCAATTTTTATATCAGCAACAAGCATGTTATCGTGCCAACTTTCCGCAGCCCCAAAGATGATAAAGCATTGCAGATTATTGCAGGCTGCTTTAAAAACAGGGCAGTAGTGGGTATTGATTCCACAGATATTATTTGGGGCCTTGGCAGTTTCCATTGCCTTAGCCAGCAGGAGCCTGCGGTGTAGCGGCTTAAACATGTAAAAAGTATGTTTAGGCTCCCAGCCCCCCGACAAAATTTAGGCCCCAGATTTAGATGGGGCTTTTTTTTGTTATTTTTGGGCAAATGATCAATGATGAAATCCGAAAAAAACTTCAAAATATCATTAGAGGAAATGGCAGTGAGGGGCAGGGAGATAGTTGCACAGCGATCAGAAATATCCTTCTCGAAAGCTTTGGCACAGGTAGAACGGTTAAAAGCGAATTCCAAAGTAGGGCAGTCATTAAAGAAAAGCAGGCTTTTTTCTTAAAGTCTTACGCCGAAAAGGAATCGCTGTGGATGCAATCATTGCCTTCAGGTTGCGATTATTTGACAAGAGGTGGCGAATCCGAAGTTTATCTTAGTGCAAATAAGCGAAATGTTGTCAAAGTCAATGATGCCATTTATTATGCTACTTGGATGGAGTATTTCAATAGCCTAGTTATACATAACCTGCTATTTCCCAGCACGGCTTATTCTTTTTTGGGGTTTATGGACGTGAAGAATGACCTATGCGCTGTGCTGCTGCAGCCTTTTATAGAGGGGGAACAGGCTGATTTAGCAGATATTACAGAATTGTTGACTTTTAATGGTTTTGTAAACACCCGAAGGCAGGATTACTACAATAAAGAATTTGGATTACTGTTGGAAGATATGCATGATGAGAATGTTATATATAGGCAAGAGCTTTTGTTTTTTATCGATACCGTTTTTTATATAGTTTAAAACAAATGGCAGGTGATTTTAATAGGCGGTACGAGATTTGGGTATTTGCGCATCCACATGTTATATGCTTCTTACCCTTACTTAACAGAGGCATTTTGAACAAATAGTGTTATTATTGAAAAACCAGTTGGTGTTGATAACCGATTGTAGTCTTTTTTCAAATCCGTATCTTTTTATCGCATAGTATTATACATTTAACCAGCTTTTAAAAGACTCCCCTCCATTGCCCCCGTGCCAAAGTGTAAAAAGGTTTTCAACATTCCGTGAATAACAATTTGGTAACACGTTAATCTTACAGTCTAATTTGCACCCTGAATCTTGGTTATAGTATGTACGCAAATACCATATTAAAAGGGAACAGGGTGTAAATCCTGGACTATCCCCGTAGCTGTAAACTCCTTTAAAAGTTGTTTAATCTACATGCCACTGTGCCGATACATCGGGATGGGAAGGCTTAAAACAATGGAGTGAGTCAGAATACCTGCCAAATTCAACTATAGTAACAATGCTTTCGGGTGAAAAGCTCGGTACTGTTAGTCTTAGCTGTTGTAAACAACGGCCTATACTTCCAGCACTATTTTTTTGCCAGTTTCGCAACAGCCATTTAAAACAATTTTATTATGCAGCATACGGACGAAATATTATTGCAGTATAACAAAGACCGCTTTGTTATACTGCCCATCAACTACCCCAAAATTTGGGAACAGTACAAAAGGCACGAGGCCAGCTTTTGGACAGCCGAGGAAATTGACCTGAGCGGGGATACAAAAGATTGGGAAAGCCTAAACGACGGCGAGCGCCATTTTATAAGCCACATATTGGCGTTTTTTGCGGCCAGCGACGGTATTGTGAATGAAAACCTTGCCGTAAACTTTATGAGTGAGGTGCAGTTGCCCGAGGCCAGGTGCTTTTATGGTTTCCAGATAATGATGGAGAACATACACAGCGAAACCTATGCTTTGCTGATTGATACCTATATAAAAAATGCGCAGGAAAAGCATAAGCTATTCCACGCCATTGATACGGTGCCTGCCGTTAAAAAGAAAGCTGAATGGGCTTTACGCTGGATAAAGAACGGCAGCTTTGCTGAAAGGCTGGTGGCTTTTGCAGCTGTGGAAGGTATATTTTTCAGCGGCAGCTTTTGTTCGATTTTCTGGCTGAAAAAAAGAGGGTTAATGCCAGGGCTTACTTTCAGTAATGAACTTATAAGTCGGGACGAGGGCCTGCATTGTGAGTTTGCCTGCTTATTATACGGCATGCTACAGCATAAATTATCTGAGGAAGAAGTGCATGCCATTATAACCGATGCAGTTACGATTGAAAAGGAATTCATCACAGATGCACTGCCTGTTGCCTTGATAGGTATGAATGCAAAGTTGATGCAACAATACATTGAATTTGTTGCCGACCGTTGGATAGCTGAGTTGGGCTACACCAAAGTGTACAACGCAACAAACCCGTTCGATTTTATGGAAATGATTTCCCTACAGGGCAAAACCAACTTTTTTGAGAAAAGGGTGGGGGATTATCAAAAATCAGGCGTTATGTCCAGCAAGGAAACACATGCATTTTCATTAGAAGAAGATTTTTAACCTATAAATAAAACAGCCATGTTTGTAATAAAAAGAAACGGTAAGAAAGAGTCTATAAAATTTGACAAAGTAACAGCGCGTATCGAGAAGCTGTCGTACAGCCTAAGCCCGCTGGTGAATGTGATTGATGTAGCCAAAAAAACAATCGAGGGTATTTACGAAGGTGTACCCACCACGGAACTGGACAACCTGGCTGCAGAAACTGCGGCATCTTTAACCATAAAGCACCCTGATTACGCCATATTAGCCTCCAGGATAGCCGTGAGCAATTTGCACAAAAACACCGACAAGCGTTTTTCGGTAACCATGCGCAAACTCTACAATTATGTAGACGAAGCTTCCGGAAAAAAGCTTCCCTTGATTGCTGACGATGTGATGCATATCATAAACGAGCATGCCGAACTGTTAGACAGCACCATTATTTACGACCGTGATTTTGCGTTTGACTATTTTGGTTTTAAAACCTTGGAGAAATCGTACCTGCTGCGCATTGGCGGCAAGGTAGCCGAACGCCCCCAGCACATGTACATGCGTGTTGCCGTAGGTATACATAAAAACGACATTGACAGCGTTGTTAAAACCTACAACTTAATGAGCGAGCGTTGGTTTACACACGCCACCCCAACGCTTTTTAATGCCGGCACGCCCAAGCCACAAATGAGCAGTTGCTTTTTGCTTACCATGAAGGATGACAGCATTGACGGTATTTATGATACACTAAAACAAACTGCCAAAATTTCCCAAAGTGCGGGTGGTATCGGTCTGGCCATTCACAATGTAAGGGCCACAGGCAGTTATATTGGCGGCACCAACGGCACAAGCAATGGCATTATACCCATGTTGCGTGTGTTTAACGACACCGCAAGATATGTTGACCAGGGTGGCGGCAAGCGCAAAGGTGCCTTTGCCATTTACCTGGAGCCTTGGCATGCCGATGTATTTGAATTTTTAGACCTAAAGAAAAACCACGGTAAGGAAGAGGCGCGTGCGAGGGACTTGTTTTATGCCCTTTGGATAAGCGACTTGTTTATGAAACGCGTGGAAGCCAACGGCGACTGGAGCCTGTTTTGCCCTAACGAAGCACCCGGTTTAAGTGAGTGCTGGGGTAATGAATTTGAAAACCTATACACCCGTTACGAAACCGAGGGCAAGGCGAGAAAAACGGTAAAGGCGCAGGATTTATGGTTTAAAATATTAGATTCACAAATTGAAACCGGCACACCGTACCTGTTATACAAAGATGCCGCCAACGGAAAAAGTAACCAGCAAAACCTGGGCACGATCAAAAGCAGCAACCTTTGTACGGAGATAATGGAATACACTTCACCAGAAGAAGTGGCTGTTTGTAACCTTGCATCGTTGGCGCTGCCACGTTTTGTGATTGACGGCAAGTTTGACCACCAAAGGCTGTATGATGTAACTGTGCAGGTAACTAAAAACCTGAATGCGGTAATTGATAACAACTACTATCCGGTGGAAGAAGCCCGCTACTCAAACACGAGGCACAGGCCGGTTGGCATAGGCGTGCAAGGGCTTGCGGATGTGTTCATCATGCTAAGGCTGCCTTTTGAAAGCGACCTGGCAAAAATGCTGAACAAAAACATTTTTGAAACCATCTACTTTGCTGCCATGACGGCAAGTAAAGATTTGGCGAAAGAACAAGGCCCATACCAAACATACCAAGGCTCGCCCGTGTCAAAAGGCATCTTTCAGTTTGATATGTGGGGCGTTACGCCAACAGACCGTTGGGATTGGGCTGCGTTAAAAGCAGAAGTGAAGCAATATGGTGTAAGAAATTCGTTGCTGGTGGCACCCATGCCAACTGCCTCCACCTCGCAGATATTCGGTAACAACGAATGTTTTGAGCCTTACACTTCCAACATTTATTCAAGAAGGGTGTTGAGCGGCGAGTTCATTATCGTGAACAAGCATTTGATGAAAGACCTGGTAAGCCTCGGCTTATGGAACAACGACATGAAAAATAAGATAGTGGCCGCTAATGGCTCCGTTCAAAACATTGAGGGGATACCGGCATCAATAAAGGAATTATACAAAACCGTTTGGGAAATAAAACAACGCAACCTGATTGACATGGCTGCAGACAGGGGCGCTTTCATCTGCCAATCGCAGTCGCTCAACCTTTTTGTGGATAAACCCTCCGTTTCAAAGCTCACCTCCATGCACTTTTATGCTTGGAAAAAAGGACTTAAAACGGGTATGTATTACCTCCGTTCACAGGCGGCCACACAGGCGGTGCAGTTTACCGTTGAAAAACAAGGCAGCAAGCAAGTGGAACCGGTGATACCCATTGTTGAACAAAACCAGGACAACAACGATTTGGATATTGAAGCAACTGAAATTACAGGCCCTGTATGCACCATGCAGGACGGATGTATAAGCTGTGGCTCGTAATTTCTTACAATAATTTTTTATTGTTACAAAGCGGGGTATGTTTCCACCAATCGTAGAACATATCCCGTTTTTTTTTGTTCCTATGTCCTTCGGTGGGGAGGACATTTTTGATTGCCCTATAATTTAAAGAAGTTTTTTATTCCCTTCAGTTTATACAGATTTTTGTTTCACTTCAATTGCCCTATCAACAATTTCCCTTATTATACCGTCCAGTTGTGCTGCGGCTGTTTTTAATAAACCAATATACTCGCGGTCTTCATCCGTAAATCTGTTTTCGTCCAGCAGGTTCACAATACCTTGTATATTGGCAAGTGGCGCCCGTACGATATGCGACTGCAGGTAGGCTATTTTTTTCAATTCTTTGTTTTGTACTAGCAGCGTTTCCGCATAATTCCTTATGTCGGTTATGTCAACAACACAAAGCATAACTGCGTATACTTTTGACACGGAATCGTAAATAGGCTGTAATGTGTTGCGAAGCCATATTTTTTTACCTGAAATGGTTATTGCATTTTCAAATGTTATTTTCTGCCCGGTTTCCAGTACTCGCAGCATGTTGGTTATATAGGTTACACTGGTCTCTGGGTCAAAAAAATCGTAAATATTTTTGCCTATAACTTGGCTAACCGGGCGGCCGATGTATTTACAGGCAATTTCGTTGGCAAAAAGGTATTTGCCTGTTTCATCTAAAATCAAAATAATATCTCCGGATGCTTCCACCAAGCTCCGGTATTTTTCTTCGCTTTCCTTTAAGGCTATTCCTGCTTTCTTTTCTGCTGTTATATCCCTTGAAGTTACCAAAACGTTTACTGCATGCCCCTTGTCATCCCGAATCACGGTGAAAATGCCGGAAATAAAAAGGGTGTCGCCGGTTTTATGCAATCCCCTGAATTCGCGTTGAAAGCGGTCCCTGCCATTTTGAACATTGTCTACAATGCAATTCCTTATATAGGCCCTATCGTCGGGGTATATCAAAGCGAAAATATCCAAATGCGTCAACTCCTCAGGGGTATAACCCGTTAACCGGATGGATGAGGGCGACACGTACACCCGTTTATAGTCGGTTGAATACAGTGTCAGCATATCAAATATATTGTCTGCCAACAAACGGTACCGTTGCTCGCTTTCAAAAAGGGCCTGTTGATCTTTCTTCCATTCAGTAATGTTTCTGGTGGTCCCCACAAAACCAGTCAGTTGCCCGTTCTCCCTTATGGCCTTAATGGTTATTTCGCAGTAAAGCCACTGGCCGTTTTTATGCCGCATTCTGGCCGAAACAAAAAACTTTTCCTGTTGCGTTTCCCTAGCTTTTAGAATTACATTTTTACGCAGGTTATCAAAATCATCCGGGTGCATCAGGTCTGCGGAGTTGTTACCAGTCAACTCATGCGGTTCATAACCAAACAAATATTTTGAGGAAGGGGATACATACAACCGGCGGCCATTTGAGTCGTACAACGCAACCATATCCACAATATTATCTGCCAGCATACGGTATTGCTCTTCGCTTTGGCGCAGGGCATTTTCAGCCAAAACCTGTGGGGTAACATTTCTTATAGTTAGTAAAAAACTTTGTATTTGGCCGTTTTCATCCCCTATGCCTTTTATAATAGCTTCTACTGTTACCTTGTTCCCATTTTTATGTTGCAGATTGTAACGAATGGTTTCTAAGCCGCTACCATATATTACTCTTTTTTGCGCTTCCCTTACAATGGCTTCATCTTCAATGGAATAAAAGACCGATAAGCTGCGTTGCCTCTCCATCAACTCTTGTGCAGGATAACCAAGTAGCCCAAAACAGGATGGAGATACGTACAGCCTTTGTAGTGAAGGTGACAACAGCAAAACCATATCCACGATATTGTCTGCTAATAGGCGGTATTGTTCTTCACTCTTACGTAGTGCTTGCTCCGCCTGCACCTCCCGCGATATATTTCTTATCGCGATTAAAAAATTTTTAATGTCACCTTCGGCATTACTAATAACTTTTGGCACAGCTTCCACCATTATTCGTTCGCCGGTCTTGCGGCGGAAACTAAAGCGGGCAACGCCAGATCCTTCACCTTTTAGCATCGTTGCTATTGCATGTTTAGCTTCTTTACGGTCGTCTTCGGTAAAAAACAACGCTTTTTGTGGGCTGCCTTCAATTAACTCCTCGGGGGTGTACCCTGTTAGGTTAAGGGAAGATGGTGACACGTATAAGCGGCGCATATCTGGAGTAAGCAACACCACCATATCCACAATATTGTCTGCCAGCATGCGGTATTTTTCTCCGCTTTGGCGCAGGGCTTCGCTTATTTCGTGCTGTTTGGTTACATCTTTAGATGTTGAAAGAATATTTATTACATTACCTTCTGTATCTCTGATGGCTTTCAATATCGATTCTATATAAATCCAACGGCCGTCCCAATGTTTTATCCTATAATAGGCTCTTGTTTGACTTTCCAACTTATTTAAAAAGTCTTGTAGGTTTTTGTGAAAACCGGCTTGGTCGTCCGGGTGGATGATCGTGTTGATATTACCTTTCAAAAACTCTTCGGGCGTATAACCTGTTAGCACAAGGCACGCGGGGGAAACATATAACCGCTCAAGGGCGGGCGTTAGCAGCACAACCAAATCGGCGGTATTTTCGGCCAACAAGCGGTAATGCTCATCGCTTTGCCTAACTGCTTCTTCAGCTCGTTTCTTTTCTGTAATATCCAATGCAATTCCGGTAACTTTTTCGGGAATGCCTGCTACATTGTAACTGAAACTCGCAAAGATTTCTATGTGTTTTTGCGTGCTTGAAATATCAACTTTAATGGTTGCGTTAAAATCACTTTTATCCTCCCGGGCTTTTAAGTACAATGGTCTAATCCTGCCAAAATCGTCAGGGGCAATATATTTACCAAGCAGTTGCCTAAATTCTTCCCCGGTGCTTACTGTGCAGCCAAGCAGCTTTTCCATCCCCTCGTTCCAGTAAAGTTGTTCCGTAACATAATCCAGTTCCCAAACCCCAAAATTGGCCGATTTTGCCGCAAGATTGTATTTTGCTAAGACAGACTGGTAGCGTTTTTGTTGGTTCGCACTATCCGTTGTGTCTCTCGCCACTATCACAAATCCGTCTAATGAGTTTTCGTTTGAATAAACTCCTGAAATGTTTGCATTATAACTGCGCAAACCACTCGGCATCGGCAATGTATAATCTAAGGTTTGCAACTTGCCCGTTTTTTCAATGGCATCTAATTTTTTAGTGAACGCTTTTTTTATTTCTTCGGAAAATGGCAGTTCTGTCAGTTTCTTCTGCAGAAAAGCCTCTGGTGGCAAGTACAGGTTGTCTGAGCCGGGGTGAAAAAAATCAATAAAAACCCTGTTCTCATCCAGTACAAAAACAAGGTCGTGCATGGCATGCAATATAGCGGCATAATTTTTTATTAGGGTGGTTGGCTGCCCCTTTTTCGCACTATCTGTGTAAAGCGTTTCCATAATTAAAACAGGCATTTAAAATTGCCATTAGTGGCGAGGCATACCCTAAAGGCAGCTAATGTATATTTTGTTTGTGTATTAAATACATGATCAAAATCATATAAGGTGTTCTTAATACTGTTTAAATGCATTTTTAAGACGTTCAAGTTTTAAATTAAAAATGCTGCGTAAAGGTGGGGGTAAGTTGTTTTAAAAGCCTCCGTTTTTATAAGTTAATATCCGGGTTATTTTGTAACGGTCTCAGTTTTTTTGGTAACTTCATCGAAACGCAAAAATGGCAAAAGTCATCACCTCTGAATATATTATGGAGATTGCAGCCCCTATGCTGGATAGTATGAGCGGTGACGAATTTTTTACATTTTGCCAGCAAAATAAACTTGTACAAATAGAACGTGATGAAAATAGAGAGATTGTTATTATGCCGCTGGATGGGCTTACAACAGCAATTTTAAAAAGCAAGATTATATTTGCCCTCGGATATTGGAATAAGGATAAGCAAGCAGGCAAAGGATTTGGTCCTTCTGCCGGGTTTAACTTACCTGATACATCTGTTAGATCCCCTGATGCCGCTTGGATAAGTAATGAAAAATGGAATAGCTTAGAAAAGGAAGATCGGAAAAAATTTGCACATGTAACACCCGAGTTTATAGTAGAACTGATGTCGCCATCCGACAACCAGAAAGATGCAAAAGCCAAAATGCAAAAATGGATAGAAAACGGTGTTTTGTTGGGATGGCTGATAGACCCTGCTAAAAAGGAAGCCTACATATATCGTGCCGATGGCACCATTGGCAAAATAGAGGGGTTTGAAAACAAACTTAGCGGCGAGAACGTTTTACCCGGCTTTGAATTTGACTTGAGTACATTGGTTTGATACCATGGAGAATGATTCTTGGTTAAATCTCCCAGCCAAGTTGGTGTTTTTGAAATTGAAATATAAGACTGCGTTGTAAGCTGCCCAATGGTCAAACTGCACAGGAGTGTGACACTGCAAGAGAGTCCTTTCCCCAATAACCGATCCCATGAAAAACTGGTGCTTGCCTCCAAAAAATAAAAAAGCAACATGCCTAAGCCTGTTGCTTTTGTGTTATGTGTATTTTTCTTACTAACCCAATGACCAATGACTTTCTGACTATATTCCCGGCTGCAACGCTTCCACTTCTGCAAGGTTGGCACTCAGTTCGTCGTTGGTAAAGTAATGGTCGGTCAGTTTGCCTTCAAAGTAGTCGGCATAAGCCTGCATGTCTACAAAGCCGTGGCCGCACATGTTAAACAATATTGTTTTTGATTTGCCTTCCAATTTGGCTTGATTAGCTTCGCGAATTACTTGTGCAATAGCGTGGGTAGCCTCCGGTGCGGGGATGATGCCCTCTGCCTTGGCAAACTTTACGCCTGCATCAAAGCACTCCAATTGCTGTAGGGCCTGGGCTTCAATCAGTCCGTCTTTCAGCAACTGGCTGCATAACACACTTGCACCGTGGTAACGCAGGCCGCCCGCGTGTATGCTGGCAGGCCTAAAATTATGGCCAAGCGTGTACATGGGCAACAGGGGCGTGTAACCGGCCGTGTCGCCAAAATCGTACATAAACACGCCCTTGGTAAGTTTGGGGCAGCTTGCAGGCTCTACGGCTATGCAGCGCACATTTTTGGTGCCGTTAAGCTTGTTGCGTAAAAATGGGAAGGAGAGGCCCGCAAAATTGCTGCCGCCGCCAAGTGGCGCGATAACAATATCCGGGTAGTCGCCGGCATACTCCATTTGCTTGATGGCTTCCTGGCCTATGATGGTTTGGTGCATCAGCACATGGTTTAACACCGAGCCGAGGCTGTATTTGGTATGCTCGTCGGCCACCGCACGTTCAATGGCTTCGGAAATGGCAATACCGAGGCTGCCTGAGGAATTGGGGTCTGCGGCTAAAATATTTCGACCGGCCTGTGTTCTGTTGCTGGGGGATGCATACACCTCCGCGCCAAACGTGTTCATCATTATTTTGCGGTAGGGCTTTTGGTCGTAACTGATTCGAACCATATATATTTCGCACTCCATATCAAACTGCGCGCAGGCAAAGCTTAGCGCCGTGCCCCACTGGCCAGCACCCGTTTCGGTAGTAAGGCGTTTAACGCCTTGCTTTTTGTTATAGTAGGCCTGTGGCACGGCTGTGTTTGGCTTGTGGGAGCCGCTGGGGCTTACGCCTTCGTACTTATAATAAATTTTGGCCGGTGTATCCAGCAGTTTTTCCAGTCCATAGGCGCGCATCATTGGAGTGGGTCGCCAAATGCGGTAAATATCCTGCACCTGGTCGGGTATTTCAATAAAACGCTCGGCGCTCACTTCCTGCATAATCAAATCCATGGGGAAGATGGGGGAGAGGTCGCCCGGACCTATGGGCTGCTTGGTGCCTGGGTGCAGCGGGGGCAATGGCTTGTTGGGCATATCGGCCACGATGTTGTACCAGTGCTGCGGCATTTCGGACTCGTTGAGGAAGATTTTCTTCTGCGGCATAAATCGTTGTTTGAGTGTATATTGTTTAGGAGCAGCAAGTTAGTAATAATAGGCAATTGAATATTGACGATAATCATGTTACATAAATATTCGACTCCGGTTGTAATTTTAATGTGCCGGGAGGAAAAAAAGGAGGATATTGGATCAGTAAAAAAAATTTAAGCAGCAACAAACAACATGAAACAACTACAACCATTAAATAGCAAGAAAATTTTGCGCACCAGTGTACCATTTGTAAAAAATGTAAAGCAGGCATTTTTTTCTACAATATTGGTTTGCATGGCAGCATTTTTTATACAGGCCGAGGAAGATGATGAAAAAGGCATGTATATTATGCTGGCTGTTATAGTTGTGGTGGTTGGGTTGGTAAATTTAGTGCGGTGGATATTTACTAAAAACCACCGGCGGCGCGGCAAGGACGGGCACCCGCCGGATAGTCACCGCCAACATACCCGTATTGACAATGGGAAGTAATGTTGGAGGAGGGCTATAAGGTGAATGGGAGATGGAAAAACTTTACAGGCCAGCTAAAATATTCAATATTCAAAATAGCTTTTCGCGATTCAGGCACCGTTTTTTATAATAGTTTACGACTCGCTTCTATGTAAGAAACTTGACAGCATATGAAATTTAAAATGCCACCCCGCTCCGCCACGGAAGTTTTTAACTTGCTGCCAGAGGGTACTTTGGCGGAGGTTATTGGCAACGCTATTTACATTTCCCAGCCCCGTTCGTTACTTCACCAAGATGCATTAGGGACGTTGGCTGTGGCGATGCATCAATATGTAAAATCGCATCAATTTGGTAAGTGTGTGTGCCTGCCCATTGATGTTTATTTGGGCGATGAATATATTCTACAACCAGATATAGTTTTTATTAGTACAGAAAATTTAGGCATTGTAAAGAATGACAAAATAAAAGGAGTGCCTGACTTTTTGGTTGAAATACTTGGTGAAAACCACGAACACGATTTAAAAGAAAAAAGGAAGCTTTATGAAGCTTTTGGCGTGAAGGAATATTTTATTGTAGACCCTACCACCAAGAATGTGATTGCCTATTACCACAATGGCGAAAAATATATACAACAGGAAACTAAACTTGGTAAAATAAAATCAAAGCTGTTGAAGAAGGTATTTAGTTTTTAGCCCCGTGTTTCTCTCATATATCCCTCGGTAATACCCCGGGTTTTGCATAACTCAACCTGCTTAAACGTTTGGTGGTGTGGTAGCTGTCAAGCCCGCTGCAGGTAACGGTACCGGCCTTTTCAATATCAATAAAGCCATCGGTACCAATGGCGTTTTCGGGCAGGTGTATATACACAATTTTGCCGATGATTAATATGGTACCATTTAAAGTGATGTCAGCACGCTGCACAAATTCGCATGCAAGTTGAATATGGCTTTGCTGCACAAAAGGGGCATGTATGCCCGGTACATAAAAAGGGGTTAACCCGGTTTGCACAAATTCTGACTCATCCCCTCCATATCTTGCCGAAGTTTGGTGTGCCTGCCTGTAAATGCCCTCATTAATGTGGTTGATGGTGTAGCTTTTTGTTTCCAGTATATTGTTGAGCGTGTGCCTGGGTGCCACATCGGGCCGTATGATGATGCCGCACAAAGCAGGGTTTGCCCCCAAGTGGAAAAACGAGCTGAATATGGCCAGGTTGGTTTGGCCTGCCGCGTTGGCAGTACCCAACAGCACCACGCTTTTAAAACCGCCGAGCGAATTGATGAGGGCCGCGCGGTACCGCGTTTCCATAGCAAGCAGTTGCTGCTCTGTTATTACTGTGCTCATGCAAATAGTGTTAATTGGGGGTTATAATCGTTTAAATATCGTTCACATTTTTTCCAATAGCTAAAAAAGGAAGGGTAGTAGCCCCGCACCTGCGGAAACATCCAATCCCGTTCGTCTTGCTGGCCTAGGTAATGGCTGAACAAGGGGTGTTCCTTGAACATAAAGCCTGCGCAGGGGCATTGGCTTTGTAAATCGGCGAACTCGCCTATCCACACCTGTATGCCAGGTATGTTTTTTGACAGTTGCAATATAAACTCCAACGTTTTTTGCGATACTGGGTGGTTGTTGAAATGGGAAGGTTCGAGCAACAGCACCCTATTGGCATCCTCCTCTGCCCGCCAATAGGGGTCGAGGTTGTAGCTGTTATACAGCAGCGTTTTTTTTGCAGGGTTAATGGCAATAGCCGCAGCCGCAGGCAGGGCTGTGTGTAATGTTAACAGACTTGTTTCGGCCAATGTTTCGGGTACTGGCATGGCCTCCAGCCGGGCATAGGGTACATCTAAAAAAGTACCGGTTTGGCTGGTATGGCAGTACCGGTTAATATTTTGCTGGTCGGCAAAGTATTTTTTATGGCTAAAGGCCCCCGCTACCCACTGCCAACTGCAGGCATTGCTGGCAAAATCGGCATCCAGCAGGTGGTAATACATCCATCGGCTGGGTTGGTACCAGTGGCTGCGGGCAATGTTACAGGCAAGGCTTGCCACGTACATCCTACAGTGGTTGTGCATGTAGCCGGTTTGGTAAAGTTGGGCAACGGCCGTGTCAATACCCTGTATGCCGGTGCTGGCTTGCAATATGGCAGCTGGTAAGCCATGGTTTGCCACCAGCGGCTGTGGCTGCTTTATATCGGTGCAAAAAAGGCTGGTATGCACCTGCCCCACCCGTTGAAAATAATCCCGCCATGCAAGCTCCTGCACAAATTTTTCCATTTGGCGGGGTTTGTAACCTGCGGCCACCATGGCTTGCAACACTTGCTTGGTGGAGATTACGCCCCGCGAAATGTAGGGAGACAAATACGTAACAGCCCCATCAACATAATTGCGGCTGCTGCCATATGCCACGGGGTTTACCTGTTGTACTTTTTTTGCAATATCGCTGTATTGGGTGTGAAATACCATGTTGGCGGGCGTATTCCCCATGCTGTTTAACGTTTACTTATTTTGTTCATGCTTATGGCCCGCTGGCGCGTGCAATTAAAGCGGGTAACCCCCGCCGGGCGTTTTGCCAGGTGCTTCATGCTGGTGCCGCTGTTAACCCTTTTGCGCCACAGCAAAAAGCTGCTACGCTTCAAGTGCCTGCGCATCAGCGCAATTACCTCAGCCTCGGGCAGACCGAATTGGGCATGTATGGCCTCAAAAGGCGTACGATCCTCCCAAGCCATCTCAATTATCCTGTCAATATCAGCAGGCCCCATATGCATAAGTTTGGAATAATAACAGATTTGGGGCGAAATGGTTGGGGGAGGGTGGATTTTTGTCTATAAAAGTGGAGGTAGTCAAACTTTCGCTACTCTTTTGAAAAGCAATTTAGTGTTACATACGTTTGGCTTTGTTAGCGCCATTTGCTGGCATTGGAAAATAATGGATGTTATTAGGTTGTAGTAG
>Ga0364894_10402_pt2 | contig 18134 bp, 15 predicted proteins | sample ExccelJu500001D4_FD_206942 | JGI IMG/M metagenome (GOLD analysis project Ga0364894, IMG submission 206942) | Enriched cells from Trout Bog Lake Hypolimnion, Wisconsin, USA - BchlTB.July16.5000.01.D4 | ecosystem: Environmental > Aquatic > Freshwater > Lake > Hypolimnion/Profundal zone | place: USA...
TGGATAAAAAAATTCACCCTCATTTTTTTCCACAAAATAAATATTGTACTTTTATGTTTCTAGACTTATGGGACTGTACGGTTCCTGATGGCCCGGAACAATCCCTCGGTTTGGAACCGGGGTTTTTTATTTTCCCCTACACCCCAGCACAGTTTCCCCCGCCAAATATTTTGCGCCAAATCCGTTACTCCCTATCTTTCCGCCCCCAATAATTTCCATTTACCATGAACATCAAAAGGCGCCAGTTTTTAAAGCTCACTTCGTTAACGGCCGCAGGCCTGCCATTGTTGCAATACGCCAAAGCAGCAGCGCACCACAACGTGGCTGCGGCAGATGATGCCGTGTTTAATATGTTTGCTACCCCGCTAAACATACACCGGCCGTTTGTGCGCTGGTGGTGGAACGGCGACCGGGTTACCAAACAAGAGGCCCTGCGCGAACTGGATGTAATGAAGGCGGCCGGTATTGGCGGCGTGGAGATAAACCCCATTAAATGGAATGAGAATGCGGATGCCATCGGCATACCCGAGCTTACCTGGGGCAGCCCCGAATGGCTGGATGTGGTGGAAGCCACCGTTAAAGGCGCAAAGGAAAAGGGCATCGTGTGCGATATGATTGTCGGCTCCGGCTGGCCTTACGGCGGCGAACATGTGCCGCGAAACGAGCAGAGCCAGATTGTTATACTCGGCACCAAAAACCTGGAAGGCGGCAAGCAATACAGTTTTACGGCAAAAGAACTATTAGCCAGTGTGGAGCCGCCCAGCAATTACGAGAATAAGGTAAGTGAACTGTTTACATTGCGCCTGGCCCCGGCGGAGATGGCAACCTTTACCCCCGGTACCAGCCTTGACGCACAGTTGAAAAACGATACCATCACCGTGGATGTGCCGGCCGGGGCACATGTGCTGTACTACCTTATAAAATATACCGGCTTCCAGCGGGTTATACAGGGTGCCTTGGGTGCGCGCGGCCCGGTGATAAACCATTACCAGCAAAGCGCCGTGCAAAACTACCTGGACCATTTTGGCGACCTGCTAACCGGCAGGCTGGGCCCGCTGAACAATTATTTCAGGGCGTTTTTCACCGACAGCATAGAGCTGGAGGGCGCCAACTGGTGCGACGATTATTTCCAACAGTTCAAACAACGCAAGGGCTACGATTTGGAGCCGTACTTCCCATACATTCTGTTTAAGGTGGGCGAAATGGGCAATGCCGTAAACGAAAAATACGGCACCACGTTTTCACCAGCTTTGCAGGCCACCATTAACCGCATACGGTACGACTTTTTAGAAACCAAGCAGGCGCTGTTCCAGGAACGTTTTGTGGGCACTTTTGTGGCCTGGTGCAAAAAGCACGGGGTAAAAAGCCGCATGCAGGCCTACGGAATGGACTGTAACGCCATTGATGCCACCCTGCAGCTTGACATACCCGAGTGCGAAACCTGGACATGGGTGCCGCAGATTGAGGAGTTTGATGCCAGCCCCGGCAACTTTAGCGGCCGCAACTATACCATGGCCAACAAGTTTGTTTCCAGCGCCGCGCACCTGGCCGGCAAACAGGAAATAAGCTGCGAGGAAAACACCAACACCGGCCAAATATTCAGTGCCACGCTGGAGCGGGTAAAAATAACTGGCGACCAGAGCAACCTATCCGGCGTAACGCACAGTGTGCTGCACGGGTTTAATTACAGCCCGCTGGAGGCCCCCTTTCCCGGCTGGCTGCGCTACGGCAGCTTTTTTAACGAACGCAACCCCTGGTGGCCTTATTTTAGGCTGTGGAGCGATTATAAGGCGCGCGTGTCGTCGCTGCTGATGAACTCGGTGATGCAGGCTAACGTTGCCGTGCTGCACCCGCTGGCCGACCTGGCGAGCAAATACGGTTTTCAACGCGACCCATTCCCTAATGTAAGCTACCCACCCTATGTGCACAAAGTGTGGGAGGCCATACACCAAAACGGCAACGGTTGCGACTACGTGTCGGAGCAGGTGCTGCAAAACGCCGCCAGCAGTAACGGCAGCCTAACCTACAACGCCCGCAGCTACCAAACCCTGGTACTGATTGAGGTGGAAACCATGCACCCAGAAACCGCCAAGGCCATCAAGCAATTTGCGGATGCGGGCGGCAAGGTGGTATTTATCGGCAAGGCCCCGCATTTTTCCTCCGGCCTAACCGACTATAAGGAAAAAAGTAAAGAGATTGAAAACATCAGCAGCGGCATATTAAAGCACCACCCCAAAACGGCGGGCATTGTGGCTGCACCCGGCGCGGATTTAATCACCTGGTGGCGCGGCATACAGCAGCAGTTTGGCATAACGCCGTATGTAAACATTAGCGCGCCTGTTATACATGTAAACCAGTTGTATTACAAAAGCGGCGACAGGGATATTTTCTTTTTCAGCAATTACAGCGCGGCCAAGGCACACAGCTTTAACGCAGGTTTCAACAACAAAAAAACGGCTTGGCTTTGGAATGCGGAAACGGGCGAACGCATGTTATACCCTGCCAACCCCAACGGGGAGTTGCAAATAACACTGGGGCCGTCGGAAACAAAGTTCATCGTTTTTGACACCAAGCAAGATGGCGAAGCGTACACTCCTATTGACACCGCAAGCTTAACAGCAACGGCCATCACCGGCCCTTGGCAGTTAACACTACGTCATCTGAATGACACCACCCAAAAAATAACATTGCCTGAATTAACCGACCTAAAATTGCGCCCAGACACGCAGGATTTTTCGGGCACCATTGTCTACTACAAAGTCATCAACATCGGTAACACCGCAGGCAAAACTTATCTTTCACTCGGCCATATTTATGATGTTAGCGAGTTGGAAGTAAACGGCCGCCCGCTGGGTGCCAAATGGTATGGCGACCATATATACGATATCAGCAAGGCCATACAGCCCGGCGAAAACTTCATCACCATCACCATTACCACCACCGCTGGGGCATATACCAAATCGCTTAAAAACAACAAAGCCGCCCAGGAATGGAGCGACGGCGATTTGTACGGCCCAACCGGCTTAACTGGTGGGGTTTACATATTCAAGGGGTAGCAACGCATCATTGACAACTGTTATAGCATTGACAACTTTTAAAAAGTTGTCAATGCTTTTTTGTGTACCAGCAGCAGTAATGCTATGGGGCATCGTTGTGTCACTCCCTTCAACAATTAGTTTTTCATGGCATCAGTGCGGATGCATGGCATTGTTAGGTTTTCACAACAACAATAATAAATGTCGCACCTACGGAGCTTATCAAATAAAAACACTACTTAGTGCTACTAACAGTTCAGGCCTACGGCGTTTAGCGATTTTTGGCGGCATGTAAAATACTAAAAAATATATGGCAATTGTGATAAACCTCATAGAGGGGCGGCATGTTAGTAGAAATTACCATTTCCAAAAAACACCGTAAGCCCCGTCGCGGCAGACGGCATGTTTTATATTCGCATAAGCATCCAACATCCTACGGTACTTGCTATTAAAAAAAGCCCCGCATGCCCTCTGTCCCATTCGCGCCTTATTTTTTTGCCTCACGCAAACCAAGCGCTGCCGCACCAGTTAGTAACGCTGCCAGCAAGGTTATAATGGCCGCAAAGGGGAAAAAATAAATAAACTCCTCTATGCAGGTTGCCGCGAGGCTGAAAAAAAGCAGGAATAAGATTTTGATGCTTATTTGCGGTTGGGCATTGGCAAATCCGCCGGTAACCCAAAGTAGGGCGGCGACAAGCAGCATGAAAATGGTAGCTACAGTTCCAAAGCCTGTAAAAGAGTCGCCAAAGCTGTGCACGGCACCCATAAAGGGAAAATGGTGGTCTGTCATGCCGCTGATAACGGCCTGCTGCTCGGGGCTTTTGGCAATTTTCCATTGCGACATACCGATGTTATGCGCAATGGCATGAAATATCATGAGGCCTGCCGAGATACGGGTTAAAGGTTTTGTTTTCATATACGTGTTTGGTTGTGGTGCAAGCTAATAAAATGGTACGATTTTTACAAAAAAGTGAGCCTTCGGTTAATTAGGGGGAACCTTGGAATATCACTTGGCAACATTTGCATGCCCCGGCTTCCCTTGGGATGCTTGTTTTGGTACTAACGTGAGTTCGACGTAAGATTATGCTTATTTTTAGCCTAAGTATTTGATAGTCCTTTATTTTTGACCCATAGGGTCACATGTTTATAGCAAAAGACGGAAAATAATTGCGTTCGACCCCAACCGGGCAATGTCATTAAGTTAAGAAAAGAAAAAAGCAAGGGCAACCAGATGTAGTTTTGAGGTGTCGAATCTTAAAACAAAAAATGGAAGCCGATGCTTGATGCAAACTTAAAAATTATAGCCGAACTTAAGGAGTTTATTACTATTGTATCCAACAAAAGGGAGTTGTTGGATAAGTTTTGCACTTCGAGCAGCGATTTTACCCGCGTGCGCAAACTGCCGTTCGACAGGCTGACACTTTTAATCGCAAAGCTTTGCAAGAAAACCCTTAGCATAGAGCTTGAGGGCTTTTTTAAAGAAATAAACGGGCCGGAGGCCTGCTCAGTCAGTGCTTTCAGCCAACAGCGCTCTAAGCTGGAGCCTGCATTTTTTGAATGGTGGAATACGCTTTTGTGGGCCAGCTACTACCGTTATTATGGCGATGCCGCCAAACGGTGGAAAGGTTACCGCATCATCGCCGCGGACGGCTCCTCCATAAGCCTTGTCAACAACCCGGCATTGTCCAAGTACTTTGGCGGGCAGAGCAACCAGCAGACAGATTTTGTGCTCGCGAAGACATTTTACCACTACGACGTGCTCAACGAACTGGTACTGTTTGCCCAGATAAAGCCCTACCGCAACAGTGAGCTGGCCATAGCTTACGAGTCGTTCAGCTGCCTGGACGAAGATATGGTGACTGTGTACGACAGGTATTTTAGCAATTACAAAATGGTTGCCCTGCATTTATGGCAGGAAAAAGAAAGGAAGTTTGTCATACGGGCGCAGGAAAGGCAGAATATGGTCAAAGCCTTTATAAAAACAGGGGCATATTCCAGTATTGTGTATATGAAACCCACCCCGGAAGCCATAAAGGCGATGGATAAAAGCGGTTTTAAGGTTACAAAAAACACATTGCTCAAGGTCAGGCTGGTACGTGTGGACCTGCCTGCATCCGTTGAAGTGCTTATGACAAACCTGTGGGAAGAAGAAGGGCATTGCGCGGACGAGTTTAAAGAACTGTATTTTATGCGCTGGGGGGTGGAGACCAACATATCCGTACAAAAAAACATTTTGCAACTGGAATCCTTCAGCGGCCTGACCGTCCATGCTGTTTTACAGGATTTCCATGCCACTGTTATGGTAACCAACCTCCACTCCGTGCTTATCAAAGACGCACAGTCCACCGTGGAGAAAACAAAGAGGTTTTGCAAATACCCGGTAAAAATAAACAAGAATAAATCAGCCGGAAAGCTGAAAGCAATCCTTGTATCCCTGTTTTTAAACGATGACCCAGAGAGCATACTGATCAAGCTACACAGCCATTTTATAAGAGATGTAATCCCTATCAGGAAAGGAAGGTCCTTCAAAAGACAACGGAAAAATGTCCACTCAAAAAGCAAGCACAAAACCTTCTCCAATTTCAAGCCTTCTTTTTAAAACCTTAACTTAATGACATTGCCCAACCGGGGTCGTATGTGATAGAAATTGCTTTACAAATGCTATAAACATTTGACCCTATGGGTCATAATTACTATTTAATGCTTGTTTTAGATCGAACTTGGTGAAATTTTGATGGGCTTATGTCGAACTCACGTTACTATTGTTTTTGCACATCATGATTGGGCATTTATTTAGAATATTACCAGTATCATTGCCATGTAATTAACCAACAAAACCCGCCTGATGAAATTACCCAAAATACTGGCAGCTGTGTTATTTATGGCCGCATGCACGGTAAAACTTCCTGCACAAACCAATGTATATAATCCCGATCGGCTTTTTACGGCAGAGGAATTAAAAAACGATTTCCGTTACTTGGTGGATTCGCTCACCAAAAACCATTCTGGCTTATACCGTTACACACCCAGGCCGGCATTCCAACGTTTTATTGACAGTTTGTACAACAGCATCAACAAGCCAGAAACGGCTATGGATTTTTACAACGTAATCACCCTGTTAAACGCAAAAATATGCAATGGCCATACCATGTTTTTGCCCAGCGATGAGGCTACGGCGTATTACAACAGCCAGTGCAGGTTTTTACCCTTTTATATAAAAATCATCCGGGGCAGGCTGTATGTCAATATGAACTGTTCGTCTGATACCACCATTGCCGAAGGCGCGGAAATATTATCGCTCAACGGCACCAGCACCAAAAACATCCTGCAATATCTTATGGCCCGGCAAATACGCGACGGGTTTAATACCACGTATCCCGCTTGGATACTGGATAATTACTTTAAAGAATATTATGGGTTTTCATTCGGCCACCCCGGCGCATTTTCGGTTAGCTATAGAGTACCTGGTTGGTCAGTCAAAACATCCACGGTACGGGCATTGCCTAAAGACAGCATAAAGTACTACCAAGCCATAAAATATGCAAACAGGCTTACTGCCAACAAAGTAGGCAAAGGCATTACGCTTGAAGTAAACAAGTTACAAGAGTGCGCCATACTTACGGTTAAAAGTTGCGAGAATGATATGCTGCAATCTGTATACCGGCAAAATTTTAAAACCTCTATAGATTCGGCATTTGTGCAAATACAACACACCAAGGCTAAGAGCCTTGTGCTTGACCTGCGGGATAACCAGGGCGGCGATTTTGAAAACGGCCAATTACTGTTATCTTACTTGCTGGGCAAACCTTTTCAATTGCTGCTGCAAGGAGATGCCACGGCTGTGGTGCAGCCATTGGCAAACAGGTTTGCCGGTAAATTATACGTGCTAGTTAATGGTGGCAGCTTTTCCAATACCGGTATTGTATGCGCCCGCTTGGCATACTACAAACGCGGCGTGTTTATAGGTGAGGAAACCGGCGGCAACAACAGCTATATCAGTGGCTTTTTAAACGACGGCCAAAGTATTACCTTGCCCGCCACCAATATAACCTGCGCCACACCAAACACATCATTCCTAATCAGGGATGATGTACCTAATAAAGGGCATGGCACCATGCCGCAATACATTGTAACGCCCAGCATAGTCGACATAATCAACAATAACGACATCGTTAAAAAATTTGCGGTGCGGTTGGCGTTGAAGAAAGGCCAATGAGGGCAGGGTTAGGCGGCAGCTATCATACCTGCCTGTTTACCGCCTACTAACCGCACCTTTCAAGGTGGGGCACACCCCCGCATAGCCTTCGCACCCCTCATGCCCTCAGCCCTCCGCTCTATCCTCCGCCGTCTGCGATGTCCTCCGCCATCCGGTATGCCCTCCGCCTTAAAAGGCGGAGTTAGTATCTGGGCATGACGGGTTGCCGGCCGTACCGAATCCGGGACTGGCGGATTTCTTACAGCTATCATACCTGCCTGTGTACCGCCTATACTAACCCCACATTTCAAGGTGGGGGTGCACCCCCTATGGCCTTCGCACCCTCAGGCCCCCCCCTCTGCTCTATCCTCCGCCGTCTGCTATGTCCTCCGCCATCCGGTATGCGCTCCGCCTAAAAAGGCGGAGTTAGTATGTGCAGGCCGGGTTGCCCGCCCTGCCGGATGCGGGACTGGCGGATGCCTGCGGCTATCATACTTGCCTGCGTACAGCCCCATACTAACCCCACCTTTCAAGGTGGGTCGCACCCCCGATGGCCTTCGCACCCTCATGCCCTCAGCCCTCCGCTCTATCCTCCGCCGTCTGCTATGTCCTCCGCCTTGAAAGGCGGAGTTAGTATGGGCATGACGGGTTGCCGGCCGTACCGAATCCGGGACTGGCTGATTTCTTCTAGCTATCATAACTGCCTGAGTACCGCCTATACTAACCCCACCTTTCAAGAGGGGGCACACCCCCGCATGGCCTTCGCACCCTCATGCCCCCAGCCCTCCGCTCTATCCTCTTCCGTCTGCTATGCCCTCCGCCTTAAAAGGCGGAGTTAGTATGGGCATGACGGGTTGCCGGCCGTACCGAATCCGGGATTGGCTGATTTCTTCTAGCTATCATTACTGCCTGTGTACCGCCTATACTAACCCCACCTTTCAAGGTGGGGGCATAGCAGGCAGGCATGGCAATGGGCTATTGCATGAATTACAATTGCTGGTCCCGCAAAATTTTACCTGATATTTTCCGCGCCGGCTTACAACAAAACGCACCGGTTAACATGTTAAACCTTAGCCGCCCATAAAAAATTTATCCATGTAAAGGGTTATAGGTTGCCGAATATGCTACTTTTAGCCCATGAAGAAAGCTTTATATGCATTCATGTTAGCGGCAGGTGTTTCAACTGCCGCGCAAGCACAGGACAAAGTTTTTACCCACGCCGATACCCTGCGCGGCACCATTACCCCCGAGCGCGCCTGGTGGGATGTGCAGCGGTATGATATTTGGGTAAAGCCCGATTATGCCACGAAGACGATTGAGGGAAGGGTAAAAATTAGCTTCAAAATTACCGCGACAACAAAAACAGCCATAGACTCAAGTCTAAAAATGCAAATTGATTTGCAAAGTCCGCTTATCATTGATTCTGTCAAGGAACGCAATCCTATCGCTGCAGCAGGTATCGGATCAATGCAGGACATCAATCCATTTACCAAAGCTGACCATGAAAAATACGATAAATATCGACAGATGCTCTTCCAAACCCTTGAGTTTTCAAACGAAGGGAATGTCCACTACATAAAATTTAAGCCGATAAACAAGGTTAATGGTGGAACCATTCTGGAAAACAGTATCACCATTTACTACCACGGCAAGCCCCGCGAGGCAGTTCGCCCGCCGTGGGACGGCGGCTGGATATGGAAAACAGATTCCCTGGGCCGCCCTTGGATGAGCGTGGCCTGCCAAGGCCTCGGGGCCAGCGTTTGGTACCCTTGTAAAGACCACCAGAGCGACGAGCCGGATAAAGGCGCGTCCCTATCTATGGTGGTAGCTGATACCTTGGTGGCCGTGGGCAACGGACGTTTAACCAGCAAGGCAAGCAACAACGACGGCACCACCACCTGGCAATGGGAGGTAGTAAACCCCATTAATAACTACAACATTATACCCTATATTGGCAAATATGTTAACTGGACCGACACCTACGCCGGTGAAAAGGGCAAGCTTGATTTAAGCTATTGGGTATTGGATTATAACGAGGCTAGGGCAAAGCCACAGTTTGAGCAGGCCAAAAACATGCTGAAGGCTTTGGAATACTGGTATGGCCCCTACCCTTTTTACGAGGACGGTTATAAACTGGTGGAAAGCCCCCACCTGGGCATGGAACACCAAAGCGCGGTTGGTTACGGCAACCATTTCCAGAACGGGTACCTGGGCCGGGATTTATCGCACACCGGCTGGGGGTTGAAATGGGATTTTATTATTGTGCATGAGAGCGGCCATGAATGGTTTGCCAACAGTATAACGAGCAAGGATCTGGCCGACATGTGGATTCACGAGGGTATTACCAACTATTGCGAAACCTTGTTTACCGATTATTGGTTTGGCGCAGCAGCCGGCAACGAATACAACTATGGTGTTCGCAAAAACATACGTAACGACAAACCCATTATTGCGCACTACGGTGTAAACGAGGAAGGCAGCGGCGACATGTATTACAAGGGCGGCAACATGATGCAGCTTATACGACACTCTATTGACAACGACTCATTGTTCAGGCAAATATTACGCGGGCTTAACAAAACGTATTACCACCAAACGGTTACCACCCAGCAGATTGAAAATTACATAAGCAAACATGCCGGTATTGATTTTAGCAAGGTGTTCGACCAATATTTGCGCACCACCCAAATACCCCTGCTGGAATATTATTTCTCGGCAGACAACAAAACAATATTTTACCGCTTTACCAACTGTGTAACAGGCTTTGCATTGCGCCTAATGCTGCACAACGATGCCAATAGTTACAAACTGGCTGCCACAGAAAAATGGCAAAGCACAGCAATTAAAAGCAGCGCCGATGCAACAGCCCTGCCAACGCTTATTGATAAAAACTATTACATAACGCAAAAACAAGTGCAGGCCGCTAAATAGCCTTACCTGCATGTTTTATAATGGGTAATATACGTAAGCAAACAATTGTATCCAGTGTATTGGTGTTTTTTGGCTTTGGCATAGGTGTGGTTAACACCCTTATTTTTGGCAAGAAAGATTTTTTATTCACCGCCGACCAATACGGCCTTACGCGCCTGTACACCGACGTGGGCCAGTTGTTTTATGGCTTTGCCAGCCTGGGTGCCATACCCGTTATGTATAAATTTTACCCTTACTATAAGGATAACCTGCCCGACAAGAAAAACGATATTTTCACGCGCACCTTTGTAATAACACTCATTGGTTTTTTGTTGGTTTTAATTTTCGGCACGGTATTCCAGCCGTTGGTAGTAAGAAAGTTTAGTGAAAACTCTAAACTATTTGTTGATTACTACTATTACGTTTTTCCCTTTGCGCTGGGTATATTGATGTTCTCCCTGCTGGAAAGTTATTCTGCCGTTTTGCAAAAAACCATATTATCTAATTTTCTGCGCGAAACAGGCTTACGAACCTTAACCTTGCTTTTAATTGGCGTGTACTATTGTAAGCTGCTTAGTTTTAACGGCTTTATAATTGTATTTTCTTTACTGTATTTAACTATAGCCTCGGTACTGTTGATTTATCTTTTACGAACGGGCCAGTTGCATTTTTATTTTAAGGTAAGCAGGGTAACCAAAAAGTTCCGCAAAAAAATGCTTAGCATGCAAGGGCTTATGTTCGGGGGCATCTGTATCCTAAACGTAGGCGCTACTATCGACGGCTTGTTGATAGCCAGTCTTAAAGGTCTTACCCAAACGGCGGCTTATACGTTTGCGCAGTATGCGGCCAGCTTGGTACAGGTGCCTCAACGTAGTATTATGGGTATTTCAACAGGGGTTTTGTTGAGGGAGTGGAAGAATAAAAACTATGCCGAGGTGGAGCGCATTTATTCGCGTTCTTGTATAAACATGTTATTGCTGGGCTTGTTTATTTTTGGTAATGTATGGCTTAACGCCCACGATGGCATAAAGGTGTTGCGGTTGCAGGATTCTTTTAACACCGGCCTCAATGCCATGCTAGTATTGGGCATGATACGCATCATCGACGCAGGTACCGGCATCAACGGCATTGTTATACTTACGTCCAATAAATGGCGGTTCGATTTTTACAGCGGCATCATCATGCTGGGCTTGCGCATACCCATGGCCTATTATTTTGTAAAACGGTTTGGTTTTATCGGGTCGGCGTATGCGGAGTTTATTTCATTAACCGTGTATAATTTTATCCGGTTCGAGTTTATACGTCGAGCATACAATATGCAGCCATTTACCATTAAAACAGTATACGCCCTGTTGCTAGGTTTTGGCAGCTATTTTTTAGTGTACTACACGGTGGGTAATTTTGGGGGATGGAGCGGAATATTCCTGCGGGTAATACTATTCTCAGGCATTATGATTGCCGGTATCTTCTCCTTTAAGCTCACGCCCGATGCCATGCAGTTATATGATAATTTCAAGAAGCGGTTCGCCAAATCATAATGGTCATTAAGTCATTCGTCATTGAGTCATTAGGCCATATAGAACTTACTATTAGGTAATTCGGGCATTGTTAGTAAGTGATTGGGTAAGGGTACGGATGATTTAGGTTAACACAATCGCGGGAATAATCGACACAGTCAAATACTACTGACCTATTGAATAATGACTCAATGACAATTGACCTACTGACCAATGACTCATTGACCATTGACCATTGACCTATGACTTCTTCACCCTACCCGCACCTACGTACCGAACTTTCCAGTAGGGGTCATCGAGGTTGCCGATAGTAACGCCTTCACTGGTGGCTGCATGGGCAAAATGGTTATTGGCAACGTATACACCCACATGGGTAACCGAGTGGCCGCGGCCCGTGGTATGGAAGAAAACTAAGTCGCCCTCCGCCAATTGATTATCATTTATATGTTCGGTGCTGTCGTATTGGTCGCTTGCTGTACGTGGCACATTTTGGGCATACACATCGCGCAATATGGTTTGAGTAAAACCAGAGCAGTCTATGCAATCCTCGGTATTGCCGCCGAGGCAATATTGGGTGCCCCACCAATGGTCAATATTTTGTAACAGGGGTATGTTGGTAAGCTTGTTGGTGCTAACATCCAGCAGGGATGCATATTTCATTTGCAGCACGGCCGGGTTAGTTTCGCCGGGGGTAAGGTTAACTGATTTTATCCTTTTAGGCTCCGCAGGGGCCGTAAAGGCCGGCACTTTTTTGCCCTTTACCAACGCCGGCTCTTTTGAAGCACCGGGTGTTACAGAAATATCATCAATAAAACTCGGAGCATTATTTTTACTTGCCGTTGTAGACGAAGCACCTGCTGAACCATCCCTAGCCGACAGCGTTTTCAAAGCCGAGCAGCCTGTTAAACCGGCATATAAAACCAAATATGATATGATTGGCACTTTCATCAGCAAAATAAACTGCAATTTAACGGCCATGGTTTATATAAACGTAGCCGGTGCAAAACTTTCTGCCATCTTTCACACTTAAGCACATATGTGGATAACTACGGCCTCTGACAAAAACTGAATCAAAACCCGTTGGTCAAATATAACAGCCCGCCATTTTTCCCATACATGGCTCGTAACTGGCTGTGGATGCGCGTTTTGCATTGTGTGATTACTTGGAATATCTATTCGGGGTTTACAGTATTTCGTTTAACCCCAGCGGTTCCAACTGGCAAATAGGTCGCCAGAAAATAAAGTATCAGCATCGGCATCGGGCCATTTGGGAAACTCCTGATATTGTGTAGAAAGTTAATAATCGCCGCTGGCAGTGGGTAAAGAAACCTATTGACTAATATTATAGGAAATACGATGGCCAAGTATGCAACGTAAGCAAACAACCAAAATATGGAGGGCCATTTAACCGGATATTTACTCCAAGCGGAATATCCAATTAAACCTACAGCAAATGTCCAAATGCAATAAACCCATGGTCCTAAATCGACATACCTTCTTTTTTCGATAAACACCTGATATATCACCAAATCAACAACTGTTATTGCAATGCCGGCGAAAAGCAATGCTCTATTATATTTTTTCATTGGCAGTCTGTTTCTTGCAAAACCAAACCCAAAGGGCGAAAATACAACTGTATACTATTAACGTAAAAACATAATGGTGGGCAAAATCAATCAAGGAAGGCCTTGTAAACCACAGCCAAACTAAAGCACTACAACGGATGATGTTTAAGATGAAAATTGCGATCACCCCCCCTGCTGCAAAACCTATCCGCCTTTTAATACCAGCAGGAATGCATAAAATAAAACCAATATACAGCACAAACAGTTTTAAGGCGTTACAGGGGTCAGCAATAAAAATGACTGAAGTTTTATCCAGCAAAATTTTATCTCCTTGAACATTTTCGCCTAACGAATTTACGGTCGTAGCTGGCTGCAAGGAAAAGTTCTGGGAGTAGCATTTACCAAGTACAAAAGCGGTAGCATTCGCGGTAACATTTGTAAGCCATCTATCAGGTAGCCTGCTTGGTAGCAACACATAGTTATAAACCACCATCCACAAAAACGATAGTAAGAGTGCTTTTTTGGAGAACGATTTTACTCCCGCCGGTATATCCTTATACGCTTGCTTGAGTGTAAACGAAAACATAATCTTCCAATTAATTATTCCGGCGAAGGTAAAAAGTATAAAATAAAGTTATCCCTTTAAAATTCAACAACTCAACACATTAATTTTTGCCTGCGCCTTCTTTTAAAGAGTTTCTTCGTTCATGGGCTTTCTTTATGCCATAGCCGATACCGGCTGCTACCAGCAGGCTAATTCCACCGTCAATAGGAGCAATAGCACCACCAGGGTCACCTCCAGGGCTGTGGGGACCTGCGACTGCATATAACACGGGTACTGTAAGCAAACAGCAAATAAGGGCAGCTTGCATCATCAACTTTTGGGTTTCTTGTTTTGTTAGTTTCATGACTGTTTTTTTGAATGTTGTTATTAATTTGAATAGGTTAACAAGGCTAGCGCCACTGCCAGAAAGCCTTATCGCCTATAATCTTAAACTGGCTGGTTTTTCATAGGTTACAATTTTTTATTAATTAACTAGCTATATGTATCAGGCATTACTCACTTCATCTCCGCTATGGGTTTTCAACCCTGCTTAATGGATATTAATCTCCCTACTCCACCGCCAATTGCACATTCCATTGTTTGCCGTTGCCATCTAAAAGTACCAACTGGTAACTTGAAACCGCCAAACCTGCCGGCAATGTGATTGCCTGTGTTGCGGTTACGCCGTCGTGCTGGATGGTTTTGGTCATCAACAGCTTACCGTTGTTGCCATATACATGCAAAGTATATTTACCCGCCGGCATTTTGTTAAACAAGGTTGTAATTTGCCTGCCACGCTGCACTGGGTTAGGGTATACACTAAAGGCCGCTGTGCCGGGTGCTATTTTTACCAACACGGTATTACTGTACGTGGTTGTACCGTCTCTATTATATACTTTTATGCGGTAATAATTATTTCCTTCAAGTGGTTGCGCATCGGTGCGGGTATATGTTTCTGGCTGTCCGCTGTTACGTGCCACTGCCGCACTTAGTGCCACAAAACTTTGCGCGTTACCGCTTCTCTCCAATTGGTATTGTTTAATGCCCTGCTCCGTAGTGGCTGTCCACTGCAACTGGGTTGCGCTGCCAGCCGCCCAAGCTTTTAGGCCAACCTGGGTAGTAGCAAGGGTGCCGTTAGGGCCGAATGCTATATTAAACCTTGTTTCTGAGAGCGAGGCAACAGCACCGTTCGTGCTAAAAGCAACGGTAGTGCTATCCGCAAGGCTTAGCTGCGTTTTTTTGGTAAGGTAGTTATCCACCAGCCAGGCCTGCACGCCCCCCCCCTGTAGGTTTTGGGGTGCTACGGTAAATGAATAACTGGTGTTTTTCTTTAAAGCGTAGGTGTTTAAGAAAAGTGTGTCACCCACCTCGGGTACCGGCCTTCTTTCTATGGCTAGGTAGTTGGTGTCAATCTGCAGGCTCAGGTTTTCATCATAATCAAACTGTTTCGCAACATCGTCGCTAACACCCTTGCTATATCCGTCGGCAAACTTGGCCAAAACACCGTCAACTGCGGTAAGCGTATCGCCAATCTTGCGGCTTAAGGTTACCCGCACCTGTTCTGCCGGTGTTGGCGTTAGCCCCAATACCCCAACGGTATTGGCGGAGGCATCCGCTTTGTCGGTTTCGTTAAACGTTACAGTGGCGGCGCCGTTGTTAACTGCCTGCACAAAAAACGCCTGGCCGCTTTGTATGGTAGTGGTTTGCTTGGTTTGGCTGGGGTCTATGTCCTGGTCATAGCTGCTGCTTACGGGGTCCCAGCTAAAAGTAACGTACCCGCCGTAGCTGGTGCCGCTGCGCTGCGCATCCCATGCCCACATGGTGTTGGCTATGTTGCCGCTTAAAGCCCCGGTGGCACCCACTTGCGTAAAACCTACCGGGCTGGCATAGGGGTTGCCCACCAATATATAAGCACCGGCCTGCAAACCACTGTAGGTAAACTGCTGCTGCCCTGTTTGCAATGCACCGGCGGCCGACAACGTGGTGGCCGCCGAGCCGGAGGCTATGTTTACCGAGCCATAAGGCCCGGTTACAAACAACCCGTACCCTAGGTTGGCCGCAGAACTGCTGGTGCCAGACAGTAGGTTGCTATTGGTATTGGTTAAATTAACCCAGTTGTTGGCAATGGGGTCGTAGCGTTCAATGGATGCGGTGTGGCCGCCCGCTGTAAGGCCCCCACCCCCGCCGGGCGCAAATATCAACGCACCGGTGCTGTCTGTAACAACACCGTTGTTCTGCCAATTGGTGTAAATGCTACCAGTATTGCTTAACGGGGCGGTTAAAAAACGCCATGCACGGTGGGCCGGTATATACCGCTGCACCGTTACATTGCCGGTTATGGTGCCGCCAGTAACAGGTGCAACCACGGCCGTGCCCTTTGCGGTGCTGGTTAGTGTTAGGTTGCCGCCAGTATTTAATTGGCCGCCTGCAAGGGTAAACACACCAGCAACATTTAACGTGTTACCCAAGCTTAGTGCGCCTGCCTGGCTAGCCATGGTTAAATTGTTAAGTATATTGCCCGTGCCGGTTTGTAAAAAATTAATGGTGCCGCTGCCGCCAACAATTAGGGACGAGGCTGCCGAACCCGCCACCGTACCGGTTGCACTGGTTATGGCACCATTGGCGGTTAACGTATAACCGTTTAAGTATAGGGGGCCATTAGTAAGGGTTAACGCCCCTTGCACCGTTAGATTGCTATTGATAACCGCGCCGCTGGTATTGTTAACCTGTAAGCCCCAAACAGCATTGCCGTTGCAGTTAAGCTTTTGTTGGGCGGTACCCGATAACAGCAATGCACCCGTACCTGCACCCGACAGCGGACTGTTAAGCGTAACATCTGCACCGCTAACAGTAACTGTGCTGCCGTTACTTAAATAAACGCTGGAGTTTGCACCTACATATAACTGCGCTTGCGTACTGGCCGTAACCAGCAAAACCACCAAAATATGTATAATTTTTTTCATTATAATAAAGCATTTAAAATGTTGCACCGCCGGCTTTTTTAAAAGCCCTAAATTTAAATAGCACCTGCATGCACTACCCGAACGGGTAGTGCATGCATTGTTTCACCTGAAAATTTACCTATAAGCCTTGGCAACTATAAAAAACAAATCCCGCCGCCAACATGCACCACCTAAAACCTTTTTACCGGCCTTATATAACATAAATTTGTCCTGTCGTTAAAGCGGTCTACAGCCCCATTACCCAAATAGACGCTAAATGCATAACTTCCAGTTTCAAGTCCGTACTGATCACTAGCAGTAGACGTCCAATAGTTGCCGTAAGAGTTACCGGCTTGTAGGGTCCATGTTTGGGTAGAGGTATTATATATCTGCCCAATAAAGCCCCCTATCTTGCCTTTTTTAGCATTTAACTTCAGCATTTCGTTCTCATCGGGTAAATACCACCCCCCGCTGCCTGGGGTGTAGTGCTTGCATATATAGGCGGCATAGTTGCCCGGCCCCATTGCTCTTATAATTTCTGTAGTGTTTTGGCCGCCCAAGCCCACCGCGGTATCTGTTGCACCGGTAAGCAAGTTGGTGCCTTTAATGGTTTGCCATGCGTGCAGTACCGTGTCAGGGTTAATCTTAAAAACGATGCCATTTCCCACGAACGCACCAACATCTGTTTGTGTTGCCACTATACCGTGTATTTCGCCAGCCACGTAGCCCAAGTCGCCTGGCTGAAAAATATAAGCCAGTACGCCGCCCAAATAACTGTCGCCAATGTTGAGTGAATAAGGGGAAGGCCCAACTGCCGCGGTATCGCCGGCGGCGGTTTGCCACTCTGCACCGTTATATATATCCAATTCTCCGGATGGGGCGCAGTTGGTACACCAAACCATCAGCCCGTTGGCGGGCGAAACAATTGAATCGCGCGCCTGGCTGGTTAACCGTGGCGGCAAAAATCCTTTTTTTCGGGAATAAACATCCAACACCGCAGATGAGTTTGGCGTGGTAGTGCCAATACCCACCTGCGCGTTAAGAAACGATGATACACCAATGCATAATACAGTAATAAGAACGCAGTTTTTTGTAACAATTTTCATCACAGTGTATTTTTAGTTTAATGAAGGCTTTCCACAGCTGCACATTTTCTTGTTGTGGCAAAGTGTACGATGCATGTGTTGTTAGGCCGCCGCAAGCGCACTTGCACCATAGCTGCAAAATTGTTTACCAATACACGTGGTAAAACTACAGCTGTAAATTTTTTTTGCCACTACCCGAAAGGGTAGTTTTTGAGGGGGGGTGCTTGAAAAACCGATATAAAAATATCCCCCAATTACATTTCTATAAAGCTTTATTGTTTTGCCTGTAATTTTTTAACCGTATCCAACAATGCTGCGAGAGACGCTTCCAATTGGCTTAC
>Ga0364894_10419_pt1 | contig 17527 bp, 13 predicted proteins | sample ExccelJu500001D4_FD_206942 | JGI IMG/M metagenome (GOLD analysis project Ga0364894, IMG submission 206942) | Enriched cells from Trout Bog Lake Hypolimnion, Wisconsin, USA - BchlTB.July16.5000.01.D4 | ecosystem: Environmental > Aquatic > Freshwater > Lake > Hypolimnion/Profundal zone | place: USA...
AGCATGCCCGGTTTAAGTATGCCCAGTTTATTTTCTTGGAAGCCCGCATAGGCATTGTTTGCCGTGTAGCAACGCAAGGCCTGCTCTACCGCAATTTTCTCTTCCGGGTACCAGCCGTTGGGGTTTTTGCCGTCAAGTGTTCGGCGGGTAACAGCGGCGTAAATGCCCAATAAGGGTTTTAGCGGGGCTACCGTCCAGTCGCTGCCAAAAGTAACCATGGCGCCTGTTTTTAGTAGGGTGTTAAAAGCGTATGTGCGTCGCAGCCTGTCATCGTCCAGCCGTTTGTAAGCCCAGCGGCCGTCGTCAATGGCATGGTATGGCTGCATGCTCGGTATAACATGCATTTGTGCAAACTCAGCTATCGCCTTTGCCGATATATGTTGTGTATGCTCTATCCGGAAACGGTGGTCCCTGCCGGGATAGTTTTTTTCTGCCTCTCTGTACACACCCAGAATAAAATCAATCGCATGGTCGCCGATGGCGTGGGTGGCTACCTGCAAACCGGCGGAGTCTGCGCTAAGCACCCAACTGCGCAACAGGCTGGTATCGGTAACCTGTAGGCCGGTGCTGTTTGGCGCATCCAAATAAGGCTGGTAAAACCATGCGGTGGTGGAGCCCAAGGATCCATCCACAAAACCCTTTACCGCGCCCCAGTGCAGCATATCATCCCCTTTGCCGTTTACCTTGCAGAAAGAGTCCAGGTACCGCCAGTCCGCCACTGGTACAAAAGCATATATACGAAGGGGTAGTTTATTTTTGGCGTAGGCCCGGCGGTAGGTGGCCAGTTCCAGGCGGCCTCCGTAACTGCTAACATCGTGCACCTGGGTAACGCCGTTTTCAAAAGCATGCTGCATGGCAGCCTGTAAATATTCATCCAACTCTTTAGGGGTGGGGTCGGGTATTACTTTAAATACCAGGTCCTGCGCATTGTCTTTAAACACGCCGGTAGGTTCGCCGTTTTCGTCTTTTACAATTTCGCCGCCAGGGGGCGAAACGGTGTTTTTGGTAATGCCGGCCAGTTGCAGGGTTTTGCTGTTGGCAAAACTCATGTGGCCGTCGTAACGGCTTACAAACACGGGGTTGTTGCCGGTAACGCTGTCAATCCATCCTTTGCGGGGCAGGTCCCCGCCCCAGGCCTCATGGTCCCAGTCGCCGCCTAAAATCCAACGGCCGTCTGTATGTTTCTGGCAAAAAACTTTTAGCGCATGTATAAAATCTTTTTTGGTGGCCGCCTGCCGCAGGTTTACGCCTGAGAGGTCGTAACCGCCGCTTAAAAAATGGGTATGGTTGTCAATAAAGCCCGGCACCATCATTTTGCCGCCTAAGTCAATCACCACAGTTTTTTTATTGGCAACAGGTTTGTAATTAGATCCAACCCACAATATTTTGTTTCCATTAAGGGCTATTGCAGATGCCCAAGGCTGTGCAGTATCGCCCGTCCATATTTTTGCGTTAGTGTAAACTTTATCAGCAAATTGTTGCTGGGAGTTGACACTCACAGATATTATAAAGGAGAATATTGTGAGGAAGAATTTCATGGCGATTTTTTACAAGTATAGGAAATTTTTTTGGCGGATGGTATGCCATAGATACTGGAGCCATCCCAAGCATGCATTTGTGATTTCCTGATGCAGAGATTTTGGGATTTTGTTGAAAAACAGTAAACGCACTACGGGCCTTTCTTCAAATCCCTATATCTCCAAATTCCAAAATGGCAATTTGTGTTTGTTACCTCCCAATATCCCGAAATCCCGAAATCAGAAATCCCACCTTATTTGTCCAGCTTGGTAATCAAGTGGTGTTTGCCTTTCAGCATAAACTTTTTGCTTTGCTCAATGGCATCCATCACTTGTTCTAAAATTTCTTCTGTGGTTTTTTCGTAGTCAATCACCATCGGCGGCTTTATGCGTATACTTAGGGTGGAGCCTTTCTTTTTAAAGGTAAGCCCGCGTTTTGTAAAAGCACGCCAAAAGCCGTTTATAACAACGGGCACCACAATGGGGCGGTTGTTTTTAATAATGTAGGCGGTGCCTTTGCGGCCCGGGGCGAATGGCTTGGTGGTGCCTTGCGGAAAGGTAATAATCCAGTTATCTTTTAGTGCGGTGGTTATTTTGCGCGTGTCGCTGGGGTCAAGGCCCCTGCGTACCTCTTTGCCCTCGGCACGCCAGGTGCGCTTTACGGTTAGGCAACCAGCCATTTTAAAAATGCGGCTTATAAAGCTGCCGTTCATGGTTTCTTCCGCAGCCACAAAATAAATGCGGGTAAAGGGATTAAGCAGGTAAAAAGGTATACCTAACCTGTTGTGCCTGCGCCATTTTACTGCGCAGAATATGTGTATAAAGGTAATAACATCAGCAAAATAGGTTTGGTGGTTGCTAACAAACAGCACGTTGTTGTTGGGCAGGTTTGCAATATGCTCGGCACCCTCAATTTTTAGCTTGTTCACCCACACAAGGCCGGGGTAAGTAATGGCACCAACCACGGCGTAAATAAACGACCTGAATAACTTTATATGCTTAAACCTATCTAATAAACGCATGTGATTATAAATGTTTGGCAATCAAGGGGTGCAAATTAGGCATTGTAAATGTATTGTTAATGGTGTGGGCAAATAAAATTTATTAGGGTTTGTTTTTGCAACTTGTACAAAATATGCAAATATGGTACGTAACTTAACCCTTGCCGCTTTGGCCTGCTGGCTGATATTAGCTTGTGCCGCCCAAGAAAAGCCGTCCGCCCAAAAAACCATTACCGTTACCGGCACCGCAGAAGCGGAAATTGTACCCGATGAAATTTATGTGCAGGTTGACCTGCGCGAATATGACAAGCGGGGCGTTGGCAAGATTGACATTGAAACGATTAAAACCAATTTTTTGACAGCCTGTAAAAGTATAGGGTTGGCCGACAGCGATGTTAGCGTTCAGGGATATCAGGGGCAGGATGCCTACTGGCAATACCGGCGCAGTAAAAAGAAGGACCCCGACCTTAAAGCCAGCATAAGTTATTGGGTTAAGGTAACCAACACTAAAAAGCTGGACGAGCTGGTGGAAAAATTAGACGACGAAGCCACCCAAAATTTTAGCATTGCCAAAACGGCGTACAGCAAGCAAACGGAATTAAAAAAACAGTTAAAGATAGAAGCTATTAAAGCGGCAAAGGCAAAAGCGGTATACTTGGCCGAGGCGATAGATGAGCATATTGGCGGGGCGGTTAGCATTAGTGAAGGATTGGACCGTGTTGATGTACCCGGCTATGTGCCACAAACACGATACACTAATTTTTTAGCAAACGCCAATTATAGAAGTGAGGATGCCAGCGATGGGCAAAGCGGTAGCATAGGCTTTAAAAAAATTAAATTCCAGTTTCAGGTGGATGTGGTGTTTGCGCTGCAGTGATTATGGGGGATTTTTATTGTTGATTTTCTCCACGCTCTTCTTCATTCCACTGGGGTTATTTGGACAGTGTGAGGGTTATGGCTGGGGTTGGCCTGTTGCTAAATTTCTTCAAAAAGGTTACATTCGCACCACAACTATATTTTTATGGGCTACGTTTATGCAGATGTAGAACTAACAAACGCCGAAGATATAGGCTTGGCAAGGCGATATATTATAGGGGAAGAGGAAATCAGGCGCGTACATTCCAATATTTTGGTGGACACAGGTGCGTACAACCTCTGCATTAACGAAAGTATACAGTCGCAGTTGCAATTGCCCTTTATAGAAAAGCGTACAGCGCAAACCGCAGACAGGCGTTTTGTTACCTATGATGTAGTTGGGCCGGTGCATTTAAAGTTTAAAAAACGCAACACAATTTGCACGGCGATGGTGCTATCCGGTGATAATGAGCCTTTACTTGGGGTAATACCGCTTGAAGAGATGCCCGCCTGCCGAGTATCACCAAGCTTATTTTATATGCTAAATAATGAAGTGGTAAAATTGGGCTTTCGGGCAGGGATGTATTGATACACCCTCTAAGGCAAGAGCTGATAGTACACCCTGACCACCCGTATATGGCGCATATGAAATTGAAGTGAGAGTATGCTCTTCTCAAATCCCCAAAACATAAATACCCAATCACCCCTTACCTTTGCCCCGAAAAAATTATTATTGAGGTAGCAGATGAAGTTATATCCCGAAACGGCTGAGGTACAGTTGGAGTTTGATAAAGTAAAGGCACTATTAACGGAGCATTGTAAAACGGAGTATGCCAAAACCAAGGCAGGCAGCCTGCGCATACATACCCGCATAGACTATATTGAGCTTGAGTTGCAGCAAAGCCACGAATTTAAACTGTTGGAGGAGCAAAGCCAGTATTTTCCCAACGACTATACCATAAACATAAGCAGGGATATTAAACTGCTGGGCATACCCGGCGCCACCCTTGGCGGAGAGCAGTTTATACAAATACGCAAGCTTGCGGAAAGCATTGAGAAAATTTTCCGCTGGTTTGATAATGAGCGTAGGTTAGCCTACCACGCGCTTAGCCAAGTAATAAAAGATACATACTACGAAAAAATACTCATAGAACTGATTGATGAGGTGCTGGATGAAACGGGCAATGTGAAAGACAATGCCAGCCCCGAGCTGGAGCGCATACGCATGAGCCTATACCGCAAACGTAACGAACTGCGCCGCACATTTGAGAAGGTGATTGCCCGACTGGCAAAAAGCGGCTATACGGCGGACATTGACGAGAGTTTTAGCAACGGCCGCAGGGTGGTGGCGGTTTTTTCAGAACATAAAAGGCAGGTAAAGGGTATTCTGCACGGGGAGAGCGACAGCCGCAAAACGGCTTTTATTGAACCGGAGGAAACCATTGAGCTGAACAACGAGGTGTGGAGCCTGGAGAACGACGAAAGGAAGGAGGTGCAGCGCATCTTAAAAAACCTAACATCCCGCCTCTCGGTATATAGCAGCTTGTTGAATACCTATCTGGAGGTGGTGGGTGAGTACGACTTTATACGCGCCAAGGCGCGGCTGGGTATGGATATGCGGGGCAATTACCCCAATGTGGTGGATAAGGCACATATTGAACTAAAAGACGCGTACCACCCGCTTTTGTACCTGTACAACCAACGCAGCAAGAAAAAAACCATACCGGTTAACCTTACACTGGATGAAAAAAGCCGCATACTGGTAATTAGCGGCCCCAATGCGGGCGGCAAAACGGTTACCATGAAAACCATCGGCCTTAACCAGATGATGTTGCAGAGCGGATTGTTGGTTCCGGTGCAGCCGACATCGGTAATGGGCATTTTTAAGCAGTTGTTCATCCACATTGGCGATACACAAAACCTGGAGTTTGAGCTGAGTACTTACAGCAGCCACCTAATGCACATGAAGTTTTTTATTGAGCGCGCCAACGGTAAAACCCTCTTTTTCATTGACGAGCTTGGCAGCGGCAGCGACCCCAACCTGGGCGGCGCTTTTGCCGAGGTAATTATGGAAGAGTTAAGCCGCAGGCACTCCTTCGGTATAGTAACCACGCACTACCTTAACCTTAAGGTAATGGCCAACCACACCATTGGCATAATAAACGGCGCCATGGCGTTTGACGAAGTGAACCTGCAACCATTATACAAACTAACGGTGGGCAAACCGGGCAGTTCCTACACGTTTTCCATCGCGGAGCGCATCGGCCTGCCGCCGCACCTTATTAAAAGGGCAAGAGCATTGGTGGAGGAAGACCATTTTAGGCTTGACAAACTGCTGAACCGTACCGAACAGGACCTGCAAAAGCTGGATGTGGAGAAAAAAGAACTGCAAAAGGCGCTTAAAGAGAACGAGCGGCTTAAGAAAGAAATGGAAACGGTAATTGACAAAGAAAAGCACCGGCAGCAGGTGGAATTGTTAAAGCACCAGAATGCTATTAGCGAGGAACGTATAGAATATTTGAAAGATACCGAGCGCAAACTTAAACAGGTTGTGTTGGAGTGGAGAAAAACCGACGACAAGGCGCAGGTAATAAAACAACTGCAGAACGTTTTGTTTAAGCAGAAAGACCATGTGGCAACCAACAAACTTGCGAAAAAAGCCGAAAGCAAATACAATGAAACCAACGCTGCCATAACGGTTGGCGTAAAGGTTAAAATGAAAAAGAACCACCAAATTGGCGAGGTGAAGGAAATACGGGGCAAAAGGGCTGTTGTACAAATTGGCCTGCTGCCCATGAGTGTTGAATTAAGCGATTTGATAGTTGTTGAAGAAAAAGTTATTGCCTGACGAAAATTTTATCTACTTTTAAGCCACTTTTGTTAAAATTAATCCTGCAAAACAGTTAACATGCCCGTATTCGAGAAAGTATTATTGGTAGAGGATGACCCTATAACCATCCTCGTTTGTAAGAGAACGATAGAAATAGCCGGTTTTGCAAGCGAAGTAAAATCTGTTGTAAACGGGCAGGAAGCCATAGACTATTTGAAGGAAGCCGCCACGCAGCCCGATCTTATCCTGCTGGACCTTAACATGCCTATTTTAAACGGTTGGGAATTTTTAGACTGGTTTGGCACTTGGGTTACCCAGTTGCCTGCTACCCCTGACATATACATCCTTTCCTCCACGGTTGACCCCGAAGACCAGCGCAAAGCAATGGAGTACCCAAATGTGCGGGGTTTTATCTCAAAGCCGCTTACCCGGGAACATCTCGGCAATTTGGCAAAGGAATTTAGCGCCTCGTAAGTTGCTCACCAGTACTTGCAGTCCCGTAGCCTTATGATGTCGCTTGCAGCGACGAATACATATTCATCCAAAATAATGGTTTTCTTTAATTGCCCCGCTCCTTTTAGGGCGGGGTAAAATTTATACATAAATAAAAGGGCTTCTGTCCCGTAGAGGCAAAATTGGAATTCTTTTTACTGCTAAACCTTACCACTGCCTTTAATTAGAACGAACACCAAAAACTAATCCCATTTTTTCAGCCCCCAGGTGTATTTTTACCCTTACAAAATGCACTGCCATCCAATGAAACAATTGTTAGCCTCCTTTATAACCTTGTTTGCCATTCACTATACATGCCAAGCCCAAAAAACCACCACCCATACTTATTACGTAAGCCCAACCGGCAACGATGGCAACAGTGGGACAAGTAAAACCCACGCCTGGCAAACCATTGCCAAGGTTAATAGCGCTGTGCTGCATGCAGACGATAAAGTACTATTTGAAGGTGGCAAAACTTTTGCTGGAACCTTGGCCCTAGATAGCTTGGATGGCGGCATGCCGGGCCACCTGGTTATAATATCGTCGTATGGCAAAGGCATGCCGGTTATTAATGCCGGTTATGGCAACGGCGTAACCATAACTGGCTGCAGCTATATAAAACTCGCCCACCTGCAGGTAACTGGCAGTGGGGTGGATAGTAATGCCGGCACCGGTATATTGGTTAACACAAACAGCATAGATAAGCAATGCCGGGGTATTGTGGTTGATGGCTGCGCGGCCCAGGGCTTCCATAATTTTGGCATACTCATCAGTTGTGGCGAGGGCGACGCGGTAAAAGGCTTAGACAGTGTAACCGTAAGCAATTGTGTGGCCACCGCCAATGGCGAGGGCGGCATATCTTCCATCGGCAGCCAAACTGCTTTCCACCTCACACATATTCATATTACACATTGCAGAACGTTTTTAAATAAAGGCATACCAAGCAAAACCAATGGCCACAGCGGCAACGGTATTGTAATGAGCGGGGTGCGGTACTTGCTGATTGATAGCTGCCTGGCATACGAAAACGGTGCCTTAAACAATTGTAGTGCAGGCGGCCCCGTGGGTATATGGATGTGGGTTTGCAAAGATGCTGTGATTGAGTATTGTGAAAGCCACCACAACCATGCAGGCCTAAATAAAGACGGCGGCGGCTTTGATATTGACGGCGGCTGTAGCAACTGCATTATACAGTACAATTACAGCCATGATAATGAAGGCGCAGGCTACCTGTTGGCCGAGTACGGCGCAGGGCTGCCATTTACCAACAACACCATCCGCTTTAATATAAGCCAGAACGACGGCCGTAAAAACGGGTATGGCGGCATTGCCTTTTGGGGCGTTAACGATGCATTTAAGGTTACCAATACCTATGTATACAATAATACGGTGTTTGTATACGATGCAAATATTGTAAACGGCACCCCGGCCGCAGTAATGACGATGGGCAACCAGCTAAGCCATGTGCTGGTGGCCAACAATGTGTTTATTACGGCAGGCACGGCCAGGCTGTTAAATAGCGATACCCCATTAGATACCGCGGTTATATACTTTGCCGGCAACAACTATTTTAGCACAAACAGCAATTACATATTTAACTATAACAATGTTACCCTTTCCGGGTTACCAGTATGGCTGGCGGCGGACGCGGCCCAGGAAACAATTAATGGCAAACCAGTGGCCATATCGGCAAACCCATACTATGTAAAAGCAGGCGGCGCCGCTGTACAGAATTATTTTACACCACTGATTGGAGTTGGTGCATACCATTTGCAACCCGGTAAGAAACTGGCAACCGGCGTTGACTTGAACAAGCTATTTAAAATTGATGTAGGAACGCGTGACTTTTTCGGCACTACGCTTAACAGCCTTAGCCGCAACAGGACGGGTGCCGTGATACAGTAAGGTCTGCATGCAGGCATGTAAATGGGGATAAGTTATATGCTTTTGACTACCAGTTATTTACACTGCTTTTACAAATTGGTAACCCAAAAACAGGATGCGACTTTTAAACATGTGGCTATATTTGCAGGCTACTATCCCGCTATATATAATAAGCTGCCTGGCGAAAGTGTTACCTTTTTCCAAAGAATACATTGCGTAATTAGGTGAAAAAAGTTTTAAAAAAGAGGAGGACAAATATGTATTCTTATTCGTTGCTGGAACCCGAGTGTTATTACATTGTACAGGAATTTGAACATGACCCCAACCTTATATTGCTACAGGTAAAAGTAGTGAGCGATAGTTGCATGTACGTAAGCAAATACAAAGAATGTTTGGTGATTGAGTGGAAACGCAAAACCGACCCCATACACGATATAGTGGAGCTGCTGGATGATGAGGCCGTAAAAAAATGGAAGGATGCCTATTATAACAGCGAGGATGCCTATAATTATGAAGAGGGGGAAGAATAAATTTTTTTTGAAAAAAATTTGGTAGAAATGCTACGACCCTTATCTTTGCACTCCCGAAACGGAAAAAGGGAGTTTAGCTCAGCTGGTTCAGAGCATCTGCCTTACAAGCAGAGGGTCGGCGGTTCGAACCCGTCAACTCCCACGGAATGAAAATGAATGACTTAGGTATCCCCTAGGTCATTTTCTTTTTATAGCCATCGCGCTAAACTTCGCACTATATAAAGCCAGCAAAAAAAATTCAATACGGCCTTTGTAGGCAATAACCTATCCCCTTTTGCCAAGCAAAAAACCCGCTTGCAATGCTTCCATTACAAACGGGCTCTTATATTGTTACTTTTTGTCACTATCTTTTTAAGACAACGCAATACCCTAATATTCTTGTTATAAACGGTACAATTTATCCTTTTGCACCTGCTACCCTCATTTGCTTAAAGGCATTGATTAATCCATTGGTGGATGAATCGTGGGATGTTACCACGGCATCATCGTTTAACTCAGGTAAAATTTTGCCGGCCAGTTGTTTACCCAGTTCTACGCCCCACTGGTCAAAACTGAATATGTTCCAAATAATACCCTGTACAAATATTTTATGCTCATAAAATGCAATAAGGCTGCCTAACGTATAAGGTGTTATCTGCTTAACCAAAAATGAGTTAGTGGGCCTGTCGCCTTTGAAAACTTTAAAGGGTAGTATCTTTTTTATTTCTTCAGGTGTTTTGCCGGCTTCTGCCAATTCTGCCCTTACTTCTTTTTCCGTTTTACCGTTCATTAGGGCTTCGGTTTGGGCAAAAAAGTTGCTTAACAGTTTTACATGGTGGTCCCCAATAGGGTTGTGGCTTATAGCCGGTGCAATAAAATCGCACGGTATAAGCACGGTACCTTGGTGAATCAACTGGTAAAACGCATGCTGGCCGTTAGTGCCGGGCTCGCCCCAAATAACCGGCCCTGTGCTGTAGTTTATTTCGCTGCCTTGGCGGTCAACATGCTTGCCGTTGCTTTCCATGTTCCCCTGCTGAAAATAGGCGGCAAACCGGTGCATATACTGGTCGTACGGCAAAATAGCCTCTGTTTGCGCACCAAAAAAGTTGGTGTACCAAAGGCCGGTAAGCGCCATTATAACCGGTATGTTTTTATCGGCGCTTTCTGCTTTAAAATACTCATCCACAGCATAAGCACCTTTAAGCAATTGCTCAAAATTATCGTACCCAATTGTAAGGGCTATGGATAAGCCAATGGCACTCCATAGGGAGTACCTGCCGCCCACCCAATCCCAAAAAACAAACATGTTTTGTGGGTTTATGCCAAATTTAGATACTTCTTTCTCGTTGGTGCTCAATGCAACAAAATGGCCTGCTATATGCCTCTCGTCTTGTGCGGCTTTTAAAAACCACTCCCTTGCGGTGTGTGCATTGGTCATGGTTTCCTGGGTGGTAAAAGTCTTTGAGGCTACCAGGAATATGGTTTCGTCGGGCGTAACCTTTTTAAGCGTTTCAGTAATATCCGTACCATCCACATTGCTTACAAAATAAACCTGCATACCCTCCACCCAGTAAGGCTTAAGTGCCTCGGTAACCATTTTTGGGCCAAGGTCGCTGCCGCCGATGCCTATGTTTACAATATATTTTATTTTTTTGCCGGTATAGCCTTTCCAAATGCCACTGTGTACATTGTGGCAGAAGCTTTTCATTTGTTCCTGCACCCGTTTTACTTCGGGCATTACATCTTGCCCGGCGGAGTATACAGGATTGCCGGAGAAATTCCTGAGTGCTGTGTGCAACACGGCCCTGCCTTCTGTCTCGTTAATCAAATCACCCCTAAACATGCTTTCAATGGCCTCGGGCACCCTGCAGTCGGCAGCTAGCTGTAGCAAAAGCTGCATTGTTTTGGCCGTTATGATGTTTTTTGAGTAATCAAATAATATGTCGCCAAAATTGAGGGAAAACTTATTAAAGCGTTCTGCATCGTTATCAAACAGGTTTTTTATGTGGCACCGGTTCATCTCTTCGTCAAAATGCCTTCGCAATAACAACCAAGCCTGGGTGGTAGTTGGATTAATTTTTGGTAACATGCACTAAATTTGAATAATTAATAAGTTAGCTTAACAAAGCATCCCGGCAAAAGTAACTGAAAAATATTTACAAACGGAGCAGGCCTCGGGTTGCCTTGAAAGTTTACCAAACAATATTAATACAAAAAATGATCCAAACATAGTGCTACCTAACCTGCACGCTGCGCGGCCCCTTTTACGGCAACGCCTTAATTTTAATGTTTCTGAATGCAACACCTTTATTCCAGTCCTGCAAGGCTATTTTGCCCTTGGTAAACTTGCCAAAGTCGGGAAATTTACCAAGGTTGCTGCCTGCCACCAGTTGTTTCCAACGGGCGCTGTTAAGGTCTTCTTGGGCGCTTACCACACCGTTTAGCCAAAAGGTAACCTGGCCGTTTTGCTGTAGTATGCGGCTGGTGTTCCACTGCCCGTAAGGTTTGGCGGAGGCATGGTTTTTTAAAGCCGTTAAGCTATACAAGCAACCGGCTTGGCGCAATGTGTCGTTATGGTTATGGTCTACTGAGTTTTCATTGTCCAGCAGCTGGTATTCGGGGCCGGTAACCCAAGGGGTACCGTAGGCTGTATCTTCCTGCACATTTATAAAAACACCGCTGTTGCCGCCTATGGATATCTTCCAGTCGAACTTAAGGTCAAAATTGGCATACGCACTGTCTGTCACCAGGTCGTCGTGTGCAGTTTTAACAAGGTGCGGGTTACAAACCAGTTGGTTACTGTCGGCCACCCAGTTTGATGCACGTTTGCCTTTGTTATACAGGTGCCACCCATCGGTTGTTTTACCATCAAACAGCAGTGCCCACCCGCTATTTTTTTCTTGCTCGGTAAGTATATTATCCGTGCTTTTGTTTTGGTTGCAGGCCGGCAAAAAAGTGCCTATCATTAATGAGGCAAATGCAAGCAGTACTTTGGAAAGTTTCATCGTTTTTTGGTTTATGGCAAACAAACTGTTGGCCATAAAGGTAGGGCAAGCCTGCAAATAATGTTGCAAATAAAAATGAGTGCGGGCCTTTACACTGTACACAAAAATGACACAACCTTGGCAAGTAGTGCATGGCTGATGGTACATGGTACACAGATTTGACAACTTTAAAAAAGTTGTCAAATCTCTCTGCAAAAAATGAGACAAAATGAGACACCTATTTACCTGTCTCATATTCCCGGAATGGGATTGGGCCCAAGCCCATATGTCCATTACGTTTGAACCCAAAAATGAGACACAATGCGACACCGCTTTTGGGTGTCTCATCCCAAATTGGGAAACCGCCAAATGGGCGTAGTTAAAGGGTTTCAGCAAAAACGGGGTTTTACAAGGGGTTGAAATTGGCATACAAACTGTGCCATTCCTAAAACCCTTTGCAGCAAAGGGTTTGGGGCAAAAATCGGTACAGGTAAAAACAACCAAAAGCATACAAATGCATTGCAGTATTTTTACCATGGTTGATTGGTATAGGTACTTTAGCAACATTGAGGACGTATAAGGACATGGGGTATCCTGACCGGAAAATACCCCGTCTGCTTTTCGCTGTAAACCCATTATTGCCCTATAAATACTTACCCCCATTATTGACATTTTTTTTCCACTAATATCGGCTATTTTGGGCGGATGGGGGCGGAAGTAAGTTACTATTCTGAACCACGATTTGGGTGGATTTTGGGGATTATAGGCAAAAAAACCTTATAGGTTTATGGCATATTCACCATTCACGGTTCACGGTTTTTGGTACCGGCGGGAGTATTTCATGGCATCGCCTGTTGTGTCACTCTCTTCATCTGTTTGAACTATGGGGAGCAATTCGTGGCATATGTGCCTTTGGCTGCATGTTCCGGCCCGAACTTCTTAGTGCGAATATTCCTGCATTGTAAGTAGGTGAAGCAACGACCAAACCGGGCTTGTTACATGGGTAATACCAAAGCTGCGTAACTCTGCTGGCCCCGAATTATATAAATCAGGGTTTGTCTGATAGGCTTCAATGCCAGTTAGTATTTTGTCGAACGGAACACGGGTATCCTGTCCAGCTTCCCGCGACACAAACACTGCGTTGCCGGTTTCTTTTAAATATCCAAAAGAATTATAATCTTCAATTTTCACAACCCGTTTGTCGCTGAAACGTTGCAATATTTTGCCAAGAAGTATTTTGGAGTCCATATCAAAATATTTTCTACTTACTCTTTACCAGCCATTCCGTTGATAAATGTCTCTACAAATGCCACTATTTTGCCAATAATGCGTTCGCCGGTTTTCTTACGCTCCAATATTCCGGGTTTGGGGCCTTGTATCAATTCCAATACTTCATCACGCAAGGGCTTGCGTTCGGCAAACAGGTATGTTTCAATAACCTTTTCGGTTTTGTCTGGGTCCAATTTTTCTTCTGTAACAAGGTTGTTGAAAGCTTTTTGCTGCTCCGCGTTCCAATATTTATCAAAGGCATCGGGTATGTCGTCGGCATCCTCAATAAAGGGCAGGTTTTCCTGTATAAAACGCTCAATTAATTCGCGCTTGCTGCGCAGGGTGGTTTCGCCGGCCAGCATGGCGTATATTTCTTTTTCAAGCTGCTCCTTGTCCGTTGATTTCTTGCCCTGTAACTTTATCAGCAGTTGTAAAATGTAGGCCACATTTATATCGTCACGGTGTATTAGTTCTAACTCAAAATCAACATCATCCAATATGGAGACCTTCTCTTTTTCTGCGCCTTTTGTTTTGTCGTACAAATCAAGGTACTTGCTTTTATAATCTTCAAAAAGCTGCTCGGGCATGGTAAGGTGTTCCCACTTAAAATCGGCAAAGCTGGTGAGTATGTTTTTTAAGCGCATTAGTTCCCTAAAAGCTTTTACAAAGGCCAGTTCATCATCTTCGGTTGGTAAATCATTTACGCTGTCAACGGTTGGGGTTATGGTTAATAACTCTTCAAATGCGGCATCAAACTTTTTTACATACTCTTCATAAGGCTTCATTAAAATTATCTCCGATGCCTCTTTGTTGCTAAACAACGCAATGGCTTCGTCGGTGGCATTTTTTAGGTTGCGGAACACCACAATATTGCCCTGCGATTTCTGCTCGTTCAATATCCTGTTGGTGCGGCTGTACGCTTGTATCAGCCCGTGGTATTTTAAGTTTTTATCTACATATAAAGTGTTTAGGCTTTTGCTGTCAAAACCCGTTAAAAACATATTTACCACCAACAAAATATCCACTTGGCGGTTTTTTACCCTCGCCGAAATATCGTTGTAGTAGTTGTAAAAACTTTCACTGTCGCGGGTGGAATATTTGGTGTCAAACATTTGGTTGTAATGCCCAATGTATTCATCCAGTTTTTCGCGGCTTTGTGCAGCAAGGCCGTATAATACCTTGGGTTCTTCAACAATAGATAATTCTTCCGGCAAAAAGCCCTGTGCGTCTGCATCTTCCTCGTTGGCTGCATAGCTGTAAATAGTGGCTATTTTAAGGTTATGCTGCCCTGCCAGTTTCTTTTTGTGCAGTATATCGTAATACCTAATCAACGCTTCCACACTGCTCACGCAAAACATGGCGGTAAATTCCCTGCTTTGTGTTTTGCGGTTATGCTGCGCAATAATGTAGTCGGCAATTTTTTCTAAGCGTTCCCTGCTTTCCAGTAGCTCGTTGGTATCAATATCCTCCACCTCAATATCAAGGTCGGTTCCGCTGCCGTCTTTCTTTTTGTACCTGCCAACATACTCCACTGAAAATTTAAGCACATTCTCATCCCTTATGGCATCTGTTATTACGTATTTGTGCAGGCATTCGCCAAACAAATCTGCAGTGGTGCGTTTGCCAATATCGTTTTTAACAGCATTGTCAGCAAAAATGGGCGTGCCTGTAAAGCCAAACATTTGTATATTGTAGAAAAACCCTTTTATACGGGCATGCGTATCGCCAAACTGGCTGCGGTGGCATTCGTCAAAAATAAACACTATGCGCTCATCCTTCAGCTTTTCCATCTTTTCTAAATACTGGCGCTTGCTTATGGCAGTGTTTAGTTTTTGTATGGTGGTTACAATAAGCTTGGTATCGTCGGCAAACTGCTGAACCAATTGCTTGGTATTATCCGTACCGTCAATACTGCCTTTGCTAAAGCTGTTAAACTCCTTGGTGGTTTGGTAGTCAAGGTCTTTACGGTCTACCACGAAAACCACTTTTTTTACCTGCGGCAGGCTGGTTAATATTTGGCTGGCCTTAAAACTGGTTAATGTTTTACCGCTGCCGGTGGTATGCCAAATATAACCGTTTGTGGAGACGCGATTAATCGCGTCTCTACCGGTGTTTTTTACTTTCTCAATCAATGCCTCCACGGCATAAAACTGGTAGGGGCGCAATACCATTAAAACCTTGTTTGCCTCGGTAAGCACTATGTATTTGCATATCATTTTGCTTATATGGCAGGGGTCTAAAAACGCGGCCGTAAAACCGTTTACAATATTGGTGAGGCGTTTGTTGTTTTTATCTGCCCAATAAAAGGTTTGTTTAAAACTTTGGTTGCGGTTGTTGGCGTAATATTTTGTGTTAACGCCGTTGCTGATGATGAATATTTGTACATATTGGTACAATGCTGCACCCGCGCCAAACGTATGGCGTTGGTAACGGTTTATTTGGTTAAAGGCTTCCTTCAACTCCAACCCGCGCCGTTTAAGTTCTATCTGCACCAACGGAAGCCCATTTATAAGCAATGTAACATCGTATCTATTTTGATATGTAGAGACGCCGTTAACCGCGTCTCTACCGCCCATGGTAACTTGGTGTGTTACCTGGTATTGGTTTTGGCACCAAAACTCGGTATTAATAAACTCAAAGTAAAGGCTCGTACCATCATCCCGTACAATATGTTGTTTTTCGCGCAGGGTTTTGGCTTTTTCAAACACGCTGCCCTTGCTTAATATATTAAGCACCTTATCAAACTCGGGTATGCTAAATATTATGCCGTTGTGTTTCTCCAATTGCTGTTTAAGGTTGGCCACCAAAGCTTGCTCATTATTAACATGCACCAGCGCATAACCCTGTGTTTGCAACTGGGCTACCAATTGTTCCTCTAATATTTGTTCGGGTTGTTTAGGCATGGTCAATCATTTGTTTATGTTGTATTGTGTAGAGACGCGGTTAACCGCGTCTCTATATCGCCGGTATTTCAGACGCGGTTAACCGCGTCTCTACATCGCCGGTATTACGTATTATAAAATTTATCCTGTTTCCAATTTTGTGGATTATTGGCAATATAATCCTGTATGGTTTCAAATGAATCGGCATCGCGTATAATGTGGTCATGAAATCTTGTTTGCCATTCAAAATCCTTACATGTTTTTCTAATGTCAAAACAACACCGCCCTTTATACCATCTAACCACACGCGAAATATTATCGTTTAACATGGGGTTTTTATCGCCCGCAAAACCGCCGCGTGGTTCGTTTGCCCGTTCACCGGTTGGCGGCGTATCCGGCACATCATTTTTGTTGATAATCAAAATACCATGCACATGGTTTGGCATTACCACAAAATTACCCAATTCAATAAATTTAAATTGCGCGGCTATTTGCAACCATAATTGTTCTGCCAATAGCCCGGCCTCATTCAATAACATTTCTCCATTTTCAACGTCCCCGAAAAAATGGATGCGGTCTTGCGTACAAATGGTAATAAAATAAGCCCCATCGCTGCCATAATCCCACGATTGCAACCTTGCCGAAGGGATGCGGTATTTGTTTTTATATTTATCAGGCATGTTTTAATGTTTATGGTTGATAAAAACAATGCTATCTGTTAAACCGCCATTTATTAATTGTTTTGCCACCCCATCCTGCGAATATACCGGCATGCCTGCGGCGGGTGATAACCATTTGCACATGGGCAATAAATGAACCGTGTTACCTGACCGACGCTAGGGAACCAGGGCCTCTGCCATTATTTGGCGAACCGCCAATATTCGTGTCGCCGATGTTAACAGGTGGCCGTTGTTGGCCGTGCGACCACCATTACACGTAGAGACGCGGTTAACCGCGTCTCTATATCACCGAGGTGTCACGCGCGGTTAACCGCGTCTCTATATCACCGGTTTGTCAGACGCGGTTAACCGCGTCTCTACAACCCCCATTTATCAACAAAACATTTGTTGTAAAAGGGCTTTTTTATATTGTTCGGTTTGCTCTATTTGTTTTTGGCAATGTGTGATTTTTTTATCTATAGATGAAAGAAAATTGGCGATTTTGGATTGTTCTAATAAAGAAGGCAACTGAATATCAATATTAGAAAGGCGGGTAGCCGAAATACTCAACACTTTGGTTCCTTGCGCAACTTTCATCACCTGTGTCTTAATGTTTGCAGAACCCATCAAATATCCCCCAAACCC
>Ga0364894_10118_pt1 | contig 17414 bp, 17 predicted proteins | sample ExccelJu500001D4_FD_206942 | JGI IMG/M metagenome (GOLD analysis project Ga0364894, IMG submission 206942) | Enriched cells from Trout Bog Lake Hypolimnion, Wisconsin, USA - BchlTB.July16.5000.01.D4 | ecosystem: Environmental > Aquatic > Freshwater > Lake > Hypolimnion/Profundal zone | place: USA...
GTTCTTGTTATTTCCATACTTACTTCCAAAGTTAGGTTTTTGGATAACAATGAGCATCAGTATCGCAATAACGATTATTTGCTTTGGCTTGGTTGCTCTGGTTATGAAGCAGTTTGGAGTTGAATTGCTATAAGCCTGCTCTATTTGGAACAGACAAATAATAGATGCCTTATTCAAGAGCCCCTTATTGGGTGAGGTAAGCCCCCTTGCTAAAGGATGCAGTTGCATATTTGAATAGTCTTATATACAATACTATCAATCGTATTGTATAGGAGGTTGTGATGGGTGCCGTTGTAGCTAATGACTTAAAAACTAAAGGCATTAAAGCCATTGAAGATGCTTTACTGGGTCAGCTTGAAGCACCTGTATCTGTACGCGGACAAATTAAGTATGTAGTGATGAGCCAGCAGCAATATCAATATTTGCGTGAGTGTGAGCTTGAAGCTGCATTAGCCGAATCCAAGACTGATTTGGCGGGAGGACGCTTTGTTAAAGAAACCGTAGCTCAGCATATTAAGCGCCTTAAGCAAATCAATAAATCTGCACAATGACCTGGCAGTTAATCTTTACCGAGCAATACAACAGGCGCGCCGCAAAATTTCTAAAACGTCACCCTGATGTAGAGAGCCAATACGCGAAGACGCTAGAGCTATTGGAACTCAACCCACACCATCCTTCGCTACGACTTCATGGATTGTCTGGCAGACTGGACGGATTGCAAAGTATTTCTATCAATCTGAAGTACCGCGTCACCATTGAAATGATCATCACTGAAAGTGAGATCGTTTTAATCAATGTTGGCGATCACGATGCAGTTTATTGATCCGAGCGTCCCGTAACTAGACGCCGAACAATTTTGCTCCATTTGGAATAGGCAATTAACCATCCCTTGTATATTGGACCCCGTAGAATCAAAACATGAAAACACTGATTCGTTGCCCATGGTGCGAGGGTTTTGATCTGTATCGCCAGTATCACGATACAGAATGGGGGGTTCCACTCCATGATAGCCGCGCTCTTTTTGAATTACTGATATTAGAAGGCGCACAGGCCGGCCTTTCTTGGTCAACGGTATTGAAGAAGCGAGAAAGCTATCGGGAAGCATTTAACTACTTTGACCCAAAGAAAATAGCTAAATATGATGATAAAAAGGTTGCAGAACTGTTGGCAAATCCTGGAATTATTCGCAATCGCTTAAAGGTGGCCGCCACAATTGGTAATGCTAAAGCGTATTTGACACTAGAGAAAAGCGGACAATCATTTAATCAATTTCTTTGGTCATTTGTTAAAAATAAACCCATTCAAAACAAACGACGCCACTTAAGCGAAGTGCCGGCAAGCTCACCTGAATCAGATGCAATGAGCAAGGCGCTTCTAAAGGCTGGATTTAAGTTTGTTGGCACAACAATTTGTTATGCGTTTATGCAAGCTAGTGGAATGATTAATGATCACCTCGTTTCTTGTCATCGACACGCTGCGGTAAAAAAGAAGGTTGAAACATAGCATCCCGTGTGGGTGAGGATGTTAATCCCGCGGGACCGTGTCTAGCTTTAATTGCTACGCGGAAACCGCCTTGGCTAAAAGCATGGATAAATTGTCGTAATGCTTGATTGCCAGCTTGGTAGGCACTACTTGCTTCTTTCTGCCATCAATCTTATCTGTCACCAGCTTTACATAACCCAAAATAATCAGGCTTTTTACTCGCCCGTGCAAAGTAGCTTGTGAACCAACATGGCCAAGTGCCAACAAGTCCCCCACTAAAACTTCCTTCTCTTGCAGATTTGCAAGCATTACTACATCTAGTAATTGTTTTTGTATTGCGTCTAACCCTACTTTACTCTCAAGTGCTTTTGTGACGTTTAAAAAGCGGATATAGGAATTTTCAATGTTGCTCATATATGTTTACCGATGAAGTTATCTCAAAAAAAATTATATTTTTTATGTACTGCCAGTTAGAACCTGATTCTATATTAGCTCTGTAATCTTTAAATAGAATTTAGGATGATTAATTTTGGAGACTTAACTTATATGGGACAAGCATTGACAGCGCCTCGTTACAGAGCATTGAATCGCTCCTTGGGTTTATTTTGGTTGACTTTTGAGGTTGTCAACAAATCGCAAGATGGCAGATTTTTTTCGCATTATCAAGACCGCCACACATACAAACAGCGCATTCCCGGCAAAATTGCCCGCAGTAACAATAATGCCCCTATGAAATATTTCCGTACTTACTTGTTTTATGCCTAATGCTGCCACGACATAAACGAATAAAAAACCATTAACCACGCTTATCAGCGTTCCCAATAGCACTATTTGATAGTACTTCAAGTTAGATAGGTTTCTTTCAACTTTAAATAGCTTAAGCCCCCACTCAACTACCAAAAACATAGCCAAACTTGATGCGACGGCAACAATGATCCAGCTATACCAAGGCTCTAAAGGGTCAGTTAGCATTAGACGAGAGAAAATCGCCAAAGCAGCGCCAACAGCTCCGCGCCATCTAAATATCAAAACAGTAAAAAATTTAATCCCGGCGGGAAGAAAAAGCCAGTAGTTAAATCGCCCACTTTTTAAATCCGGCAAGAAATACAAGGGCGCCGCAAAAGCCCAGTAGAGCGAAAAAGAGATGGCAATCTCAGCGAGGTTATTTTTAATATTACTCAAACAAGCATTCGTTATTTTTATATATCCAGATTATTACAAATATTATCGATAATTGCTTGTGGCGTTACCCCCCCCGAAGGCTTATGGGATATTAAGGGTTAATGGGGAATTGTGGTGCTTAGTTATAGACATTAGTATCAAAATGTCTCCTCCATATTCTTTATGGATTTTGCCCGCTACTAATACTAGTGGGCATTTTTTAAGCAAATAAGGCTTTCGCCATGCCCTACTCTGCCTTTGCCACCCCATCTCTAGACTGTCGTTTTAAATAACATTAATGAATCCGTCCAAACTTGCCGCCATTAAAGTCGGTCATTGCTTGAACAATTTCTTGCTCGGTATTCATCACAAATGGGCCATAGCCAACAATGGGCTCATCAATTGGCTCTCCGCTCAGCAATAAAACATTGGAGTCTTCCAATGCCGCAATTTGAATGTCTTGCCCATCATTACTAAACATCAACATCTGAGCATCGCTCGCTACCGACCCCTCTCCAGCTTGGATGGCTCCTTTTAGAACTACTAAAGAGGTATTCCACCCATCAAGAGCGGGAATAGTTACAACAGATCCTTTCTTGAATTTGAAATCAATCACATTCATAGAGGTAAAAGTATATGCAGGCCCCTTGCGCCCCTCGTAAACTCCAGCAATAACCCTCGCCTGACCAGAAGCGTTTGGCAAATTGATAACTGGGATTTGCTGATCCAAGATTGCCTGATAAGCGGGCTGAGTCATCTTGTCTTTAGCAGGCAAGTTCACCCATAACTGAACCATATCTAGAATACCGCCGTCCCTGGCAAATTGCTCTGAATGAAACTCTTCATGCAAAATGCCTGAGCCCGCCGTCATCCACTGAACATCCCCTGGGCCAATGGTTCCACCTTGACCAGTTGAGTCTCGATGGGAAACCTCGCCTTTGTAAACAATGGTCACCGTCTCAAAGCCTCGATGTGGATGAGACCCAACACCTCTCTTATCGGCAGTCTGCGGAAAGTCATGGGGGCCAGCGTAATCGAGCATTAAGAATGGGCTCATTTGTTTGCCTAAATTTTGATAGAAAAATAATGTGCGAACCGGAAATCCATCCCCTACCCAATGGCTTCGATTATTTCCTTGAACCCCAATAACCTTTTTCATAATCTTCCCCAATAAACAATATGATGATTAAGCGGCTTTGTGTATGGTGGCAGCCCGAGCCGCATGCAATTTTCTGTAGCTATCGATCATGCGGTGGTGCCTATCGAGCCCCTCCAGTTTTATGCTGGTTGGGGTCAGGCCGAAGAAACGCACACTACCATCTACTGAACCCAGTACCGCATCCATCCTCTCATTGCCAAACATCCGCCTGAAGTTGACTATATAGTCCTCGAGTTCTAAATTATCATCCAGTAGAATATCTAGCACGGCATTTAGGGCCTGATAAAACAACCTGCGCTCAACTGTGTTGTCGTTATATTGAAGAAAGGCGCCCACCATTTCTTGGGCATCATCAAATTGCCGTAAGGCTAGATGTATCAGCAACTTTAACTCTAAAACTGTTAGCTGGCCCCAAACTGTATTCTCATCAAATTCAATACCAATCAATGTGGCGATATCACCATATTCATCCAGCTCGTTATTCTCCAACCGCCCAAGCAACGCCGCTAGGCTGGCATCGCCTAGCGAAGGCAGGTTCAAAATATCAGCACGGAACAATAGAGCCTTGTTAGTGTTATCCCAGATCAAATCCTCTATTGGATAAACTTCAGAATAAGCTGGCACCAAGATTCGGCAAGCGGTCGCACCTAACTCGTCATACACCGCCACGTAAGATTCCTTACCCATCTCTTTGAGAATGCCAAACAAAGTTGTGGCTTCTTCGGCATTGGAATTTTCGCCTTGGCTAGAGAAGTCCCACTCGACGAAATCATAATCTGATTTTGAACTGAAGAAACGCCACGAAACAATGCCGCTGGAATCAATAAAGTGCTCAACAAAATTATTTGGCTCGGTAACTGCTTCGCTTGCAAAAGTCGGCGGGGGTAAATCATTCAGACCCTCTAAACTGCGGCCCTGTAGCAATTCCGTCAAACTCCGTTCCAGCGCCACTTCAAAGCTAGGGTGCGCACCAAACGATGCAAATACACCGCCAGTTCGCGGATTCATTAAAGTAACGCACATTACTGGATAAATACCGCCCAAGGACGCATCCTTTACCAGCACTGGAAAACCCCGCTCTTCCAACCCCCGTATACCGGCCAGAATACCTGGATATTTTGCCAACACTTCCTGTGGCACATCTGGCAAAGTGATTTCGCTTTCAATAATTTCACGTTTGACTGCCCGTTCAAAAATTTCTGAAAGGCATTGGACCTGCGCTTCAGCCAACGTATTACCAGCACTCATGCCGTTACTGACATAAAGGTTTTCAATTAAGTTAGATGGAAAATATACAGTCTCTCCATCTGACTGACGCACATACGGCAATGAGCAAATCCCGCGTTGAACATTCCCAGAATTAGTATCAACCAAATGCGAAGCGCGCAAATCACCCTCAGGGTTATAAATTTTCCAACAGTACTCATCCAAAATTTCTGTGGGCGGAGCATCATTAGATCCCGGCTTAAACCAGCGCTCGCTCGGATAATGCACAAACGCTGCGTTAGCAATGTCTTCGCCCCAAAATGCACCAGCGTAGAAATGGTTATTACTCAGTCGCTCGATGTACTCACCCAAAGCTGATGCTAAGGCGCCTTCCTTTGTCGATCCTTTGCCATTGGTAAAACACATTGGCGAGTGCGCGTCACGAATATGCAAAGACCATACGTTTGGAATGATGTTGCGCCATGAAGCAATTTCAATCTTAATACCCAGACTCGCCAACACTCGGGACATGTTCGCAATGGTTTGTTCTAGTGGCAAATCCTTGCCGGCAATATAGGTACCAACCTCAGAAACTGGTTTCAGTGTCAACAAGCTCTGCGCATCAGCATCTAAGTGCTCCACCTCTTCAATGACAAATTCAGGTCCAGCTTGTACCACTTTTTTAACCGTACACCTCCCGATCGAACGCAGAATGCCTTGACGGTCATTAGCAGAAATGTCCGCCGGCAATTCAACCTGAATCTTAAAGATCTGCTGATAACGGTTCTCCGGATCGACAATATTATTTTGCGAAAGACGAATATTCTCGGTAGAAATATTCCGAGTATCGCAGTACAACTTTACAAAATAAGCCGCACACAAAGCCGATGAGGCCAGAAAGTAATCAAAGGGGCCAGGGGCAGAGCCATCACCTTTATATCGGATGGGCTGATCAGCAACAACCGTGAAGTCATCGAACTTGGCTTCAAGACGTAACTTATCTAGAAAGTTGACCTTAATTTCCATGGGGATAATCCGAAAATGCTGCAAAAAATGATGTATGCACCATTATCCATTGCAACACTGATTCCATGTAGTACGTCAAAATTTACTAAGCACCAACAACAAACTGCTTTTGCAGCTGCTTAAGCGAATTAACTATCGCCTTTATTGCGAGAGGTATCAATACCCAAAGCCTTTAACTTACGATAAAGATGGGTTCTCTCGAGACCGGTGTACTCAGAAATCTTGGTCATACTTCCGCCCATGATTTGCATCTGGTGCTCAAAGTAAGCCTTCTCGAAAAGATCCCTTGCCTCCCTCAATGGAAGATCATAATAAGTCTTCGCTATCCCACTGATATATTCACCATCCTGTGGAGTCTGCGCCTGCTCCGTGATTGCCGACTTGGGTGTAATGCTACTAGAAGCTGCGGGCTGCGCCACTCGCCCATCTTCGGGCTCTACATATTTAGGGGAACTTTCTAAAGCCTTGGTAACTGTTTTCAGTAACTTTTGTAGGGCTATCGGTTTCTCTAAAAAATTGAGTGCCCCAATACGGGTCGCCTCAACCGCGGTATCAATGGTTGCATGACCAGACATCATGACAACAGGCATAGTGAGTTGACCGGTCTTCGACCATTCTTTTAATAAAGTGATGCCATCGGTTTCTGGCATCCAAATATCCAGCAAGACCAAGTCGGGACGCATTTGTTCGCGAATAGTCCGAGCCTGGATGGCGCTCTCTGCCGCATAGACGGTATGACCTTCATCCGTGAGGATCTCATTCAGGAGCTCACGAATACCCATCTCATCATCAACCACCAAAATACTAGCCATTCCTACGCCGCCTCTTTTGCAAGGTTCATAAACAAAATTGATATTTGTGCGCCAACCACTTCTTCTCCATGCATACGATTCCGAATTTCTATCTTGGCAGCGTGATCATCAATGATTTTTTTCACTACCGCCAAACCTAAACCCGTTCCCTTACTCTTGGTTGTTACATAGGGCTCAAAAGCTCTTGCCAATATCTTAGCTGGAAATCCAGATCCCGAGTCACTTATTGTGAATCGCACTGCATTTTGTGGGCTGCCATTTAGCTCGCCATAAGACACTAACTCTGTTTTAACCTCAACGGGATCACTCCGATGGGACCCTTCCAGAGTCGCATCCTGTGCGTTCTGCAGTAGATTGTGGATGACTTGTCTGAGCTGAGTGGGGTCGCCCATGATGTCCGGGCAATGAGAATCTAATTGTGTCTGTATAGGACTGCCTTCATATAAACCCAAAATTTCTTTAATGAGAACATTAATAGAAACTGGTTTTAATTGAGGGCTAGGTGTTTTCGCAAAATCCCTAAAATCATTCACCATTTCTTTCATGGCCTGTACCTGCCCAATGATTGTCTCGGTGCTGCGATTAATCATTTCTTCTTGTTCTGCGCTGAGCTTGCCGGCTAACTTATGCTGCAGCCTTTCAGCGGACAACTGAATTGGAGTTAAAGGATTCTTAATCTCATGGGCCAAACGCCTTGCTACCTCACTCCAAGCAATAGAGCGCTGCGCACTGACCACATCCGTGATGTCATCAAATACAACCATGCGAAGCTCGGGAGTAAGTTCGGTGCCACGCACAAACAATGTTACGCCTGGCTCATTTTCAAACTCATTGGTGGCGTGCAGCTGGATCTGCTTTTGCCAAACTGGCGAATCCTGATGCTTCTCTTGCTTTTTACCCTCGGCAACCGCAAGCTTCATGGTTGCAAAACCTTCCTTCAGTGCCTGTTCAAACTCTACTAACGCAGCAATATTGCCGAGAGGCCGGCCATCGAGCTTGGTGAGGTCTTGGCCAAAAATTCGATCGGCACCAGCATTGCTAGAAACCACGTTAAAGGCTCTATCAAAAATGCACACTCCGGCAGTTAAGTTTCCAAGAACAGTCTCTAGAAAGGTCTTTGACTCCTGTAGCGAGGTACGTGTATCAGCCAATTGACGAGTCATCACATTAAATTGGCGAGTCAGCATGCCAAGTTCGTCGCCAGTATCAAGTTCTGGCTTGGGAGATAAATCCCCTTGCGCAACCGCTTGGGTTCCTCTCAGCAACATCAGCAAAGGTCGCGCTAATTGACGCCCCAACATGAGAGCCAAAGTTACCGCAACAAATAAGGCGAAGAAAAGGGTCAGGGTAAGTGTGCCCACAAACATTTTTCGCAGACCTGTGCGCCCCAAAGATTTTTCTTGGTAGTCACTATAGGCCGCCTGAACCGCTAAAGTATTTTTAGTGATGCCCTCAGGAACGGATTTAACTAACTGCAAGTACCAAAGCTCCTTTTGATACTGGACATTCAAGCCAAAGCCCCGGCTTAAGGATCTTTCTTTTGCCAATGGAATAACCGCGCGTAAACGGTACTCTTGTGAGCCGCTTGCATTCAGAGGTTCGTCAATAAAACCGGCACCATTTACTTTTGAAGCTTGGCTCATCACATCCGCACTTGGCGGCGGGGATGGGTTAAGCAAGGCGCCTGACGCCGCTGTGGCAACTACCAACTGTCGCCCATCAAAAATGGTAATTTCTTGTATTCCGAACTGATCGCGCAAACGTGATAACAATAGGGTTAGTTCTGCTGGGCTTGCGTTATTTGGCAGAGCCTGAACTTGGTTCGCAATAATCCGCCCCTCATCTTGCAGCTCCTGCAATGAGGCCCCCAATGTGGCGCGGCCGAGCTCTAACCCAGCCTCTAGCGCAGACTCCACCTGAACATCAAACCAAGTTTCAATACTTCTAGAAACGAACTGTAAAGACACGCCATACAAAATCAATCCTGGAACAACGCCTACTAAAGCAAAAATCATGGCCAACTTCGCAATCAAGCGGGTACCGAAACGCCCCTGATACCAACGAATCGCGATCACCGCCACCAGGGTCAAAATAACCAAGGCCAAACAGACGCCAATCACCACATTGGCCGCATAAAGCCAAATAAAGTAATTATCAAAAAACTCAGTATTGGAGGATGCGATCGATAGCATCACGAGTAGCAATAATGCAAAAACGCCAATGAAGCCTAAGGCGATAGGAAGCGCCCGTCTTTTCCAAAGGTCTTTTTGGAAGAAACGAGATTTCATTAGTACGTTGGAATAAGTCATCGCTTAATGAGACTTGATCCATTTGGCGCAAATGGGAAACGCAGCCAATCACTCGAAACACTCCAGTCTCGATTGTTTAATGCATTCACCTGAAATGGCTTCGGCAACTTACTCAAATCCAAAGTCATGCGTACCCCAGCAATATAAAGTTTTGCGGGATCAATTTGATTGTTATCAATTACGCGCCATCCACCGATAGTACCAACCGCCTGCAAAGCCTCAGAAATCGTCTTTGCAGAAAAAGTGAAGCCTTCTGATGCAATCCGAAATTGCTGCGTTAAGGGCTGATAAGAAAGTCTGACCTGTCTTTGTGCAAACGCAGGCTTCTCATCAAACCAATACCAACGTGCGCGGGTTAGCTCAAATTCTGTTTGAAAATAGAGGACGACCCCTTTTTGAACGGCCTCTTCTAATCCAGGTGATAGCTCAATTTGAAAGACGGCATTTAAAAGCCAATCGTTATCCGCCCGCTCCAATTCCACGGAGGAAATTTTGATGCCTTCTGCACTAGCGGCTACAGAAAAAAAACTGAGCGCTAGTAAGCAGCAAAAAATGAATTGTTTAATGCTTTGGCTCATGGCCCATTTTTCTTAAACAAGGCATAGAAAAATCCGTCATTAATTCCCGATGGCAGAATCTGCCCCGGAGCGCTTAATCGTAACGCATTGCTATGCTCTGCCGCAAACCAGAGAGCTTGATGCTCACCCTCCTCAGGAAATATCGAACAGGTGACATATAAAAGCAAGCCTTCAGGCTTGAGCATCTTCCAGGCTTGCGTCAAAATGCTGCGCTGCCGTTGCTGCAGGGACTTAACATCAGACTCACGCCTTAAGAACGGAATATCCGGGTGGCGAGACACAATCCCAGATGCAGAACAGGGCGCATCCAGCAAAATTTTATCAAACAGACGACCATCCCACCAAGCCGCCTTTGATGCGTCGCCACGCATAATCCTGACCTTATCCGAATGCAAGCGCAAGCGATCTAAATTTCCACCGATCTTTCCAAGACGCTCGCCATCCAACTCCAACGCAAGCACATCGCAATCAGCAAGCTCTAATAAATGAGCAGTCTTTCCACCAGGCGCAGCACAAGCATCCAAAATCAACTCGTCAGCCTGCGGATTCAATAGCACTGCGGCCAACTGTGCGCCTGCATCTTGTACCGATACTGCGCCGCTATAGAAATCTGGCAGGTCTGAAACTGGCACGGGATCAAGCAACAACAGTGCCGACTCTAGGTTCACTCCTGAGATAGAGTTAATGGGCTCAGAAGATATACCCGCTTGCGCTAAAAGAGCTTGGTACTGGCTGCGTTCATATTGCCTTGCATTAACACGCAATATTAAAGGGGCTCGTTGTGCCTGCTGAATTAATAATGCCTGCCAAGCCTTGGAATAATTTTTCTTAAGATTTGCACGCCACCATGGCGGTACAAACATCAGAATTGGATCGGGGGGGTGGCGCTTTTCTCCCGCGATAGGCCGCACAATCAAGCCAACCTTGCGTAAAACCGCATTCACCATACCCTTAGCGTACATTGTGGGCTCATATTCACCACAAGCCTTCACTGCTTGATCGACAATCGTGTGAGCGGCGTACCCTTTGCCATCGCCGCTTCCTTGCAAAAAAAGTGCAATTGAAACGCTGAGCAAATATTCAACCGGCGCTGACGGAGGCTTTGGAATAAATTGGAGGATAAGTTCATGGGATCGAACCCACTTACGCAATGCATCAAAAGTTAGGCTTTGTACGATTGGTCTTTCATGCGTATCTAACTGCTCCAAAACATCTGTCAGCGAGCGACCATTCATCATCTCGCCAATTGCCTGAGCTGAGATAGTAATTGCCTCTGAAAGAGGGAGACTGCGCGATGATTTTTGATCCAACAAATTATTCCTTATGAAAACGCAATGCTTTCGATAGCACGCCATGCGTTTGCAAGCATGCAAGCGCACTCATCTTTTTGCCGCCTGGCTTTTGCATCTCCAAAACTTCGATTACACCTTGGCCACACTGAATATATGCGCCTTTTTTACTAAATCCTAAAACTTCGCCAACCTCACCAGGCTGACTATAGGTGCCTGGGCTTGCTATTCGAGAATCCCAAAGCTTTACTGATACACCATCGAGATTGCTAACAGCCCCAGGAAAGGGATTGAAGGCGCGAATACGGCTGTCAATTTCTTGTGCGCTGAGCCGCCAATCAATATCCGCCTCGCTCTTTAATATCTTCTCTGCATACGTTACGCCCTCACTTGCCTGAGGTTCGTTTCGTAATGGCCGACCATGTTCCATCGCCTGCAAGACCTCAACAATGAGGGTTGCGCCCAGATCTGCCAAGCGGTCATGCAGCGAAGCGCTTGTTTCGTTGGCGGCAATATCTATTTCACGCGCAAAAACAATGTCGCCAGTATCTAGACCGGCATCCATTTTCATTATGCTTACGCCTGTTTTCTTGTCGCCCATTTCAATTGCCCTTTGAATTGGTGCGGCGCCACGCCAACGCGGCAACATAGAAGCGTGAATATTGAAGCAGCCATGGCGCCCATCGCATTCGGCAATAGCCAGAAATTCTTGTGGAAGAATGAGCCCATAGGCAACAACCACCATAACATCAAAGTCTGTCTTGGATAGCCGCTCATAAGCAGCTTGTGCTTGGGTTTGTTTTTCAAAATCTGCACTATTCCGTTTTAGAGAGGCCGGCTGCAACACGGGAATACTTTTTTCTGTAGCAAATTCTTTTACAGGGCTCGCTTGCAAATGCATACCTCTGCCCGCGCGACGATCTGGTTGAGTCAACGCCAAAACAATGTGATGTCCTGCCTCATCTATTGCGCGCATTGCATGCGCAGCAAACTCCGGAGTACCAGCAAAAACAATTTTCATTGAAGGCGCTTAGCGCTCACCCGCTAACTCTTTAATGCGCTTTTTCATTTTGAGAGAAATGCGATTCTGTTTTAGCAAAGACAAATACTCCACAAATACTTTGCCCTGTAAGTGGTCCATTTCGTGCTGTAAACATACCGACAACAAGCCATCTGCCTCCAACTCAAATTCTTTGCCATTTATATCCAAGGCCCTCACTCGAATCACATCAGGCCTTTCTATTTCATCATAAAACTCTGGGACCGAAAGACAACCCTCGCGCCACGCTTTTGTTTCAGAACTGGTCCACACCACTTCTGGATTTATAAAAACCATCAACTCATCTTGGCTATCGGAAACATCAATCACGACAATACGCTCATGAATATCGACCTGGGTGGCCGCCAAGCCAACTCCAGGTGCTTCATACATTGTGTCAGCCATATCGGCCACAATTTTTTTAATTCGATCATCCACAGTCGCCACTGGTTTGGCGACCTTATGAAGACGCGGGTCTGGATAGCAAAGAACGGGTAATAAAGCCATGCGGGAATTATCCAACAGAGTAATCAGACTGTCCTGATTGTCGCAATTATTCCCAGGCTCAAAATCATTTGATGCTGAAATCCCCCGCCCCCAAGAACATCACCTCAATTTACCGTCATGACAAACGCTATCCAGTCAGACTGAATGATTTATATGACCCGCCGGGGGTGCTCTATATAGATGGCAATATTGACCTGCTCACAAAACCGATGATCGCCGTTGTGGGCTCTCGCAACGCTAGCTTAAGGGGCATGAATAATGCCTCACTGTTTACAAAGATGCTATCTCAGGCTGGTTTCGTTGTCTTATCTGGATTAGCGCGTGGGGTAGATGGAGCCGCCCATCAAGCGGCTTTAAGCCTAGAAGACGGGCTGACCGTGGCCATTTGCGGCACAGGCGTCGATATTGTTTATCCCAAAGAGCATTTCAAGTTAGCAAGCGCCATTCGCCAGCGTGGACTCTTGGTCTCGGAGTTTTCGCCAGGCACAGGACCGAAGCCACATCACTTTCCAAAGCGCAACCGCTTAATTGCAGCACTAGCGTTGGGTGTGGTGGTCATTGAAGCGGCCGACAGGTCGGGCTCCCTGATTACGGCTTGCATTGCCGCAGAGCTGGGAAGGGAGGTTTTCGCCCTTCCAGGGGCGATTGACAACCCCCTTCACAGAGGATGCAACCGACTGATTCAGGAAGGGGCTAAGCTGGTAAACAGTCCAAACGAAGTCCTTGAAGAATTCGCCATTTTGGCAAAAAACCCCATTTAAGCCGTCTTAAATGCATATTTTGGTATAAAAGCGTATCGAAAGGCGTCTTAAATAACAAGGCTTTTGGACTTTTGCCAATTTATCGGTTGATAATAAAAAAGGGTAATTAATCGACCAAACCCTGATTTGGTTTAAATTAATCATCCTTTTCCCCCATTAAATACATAATTTCAGGCTCAAATTTAGGCAAAAGCGTGGCTAAAGCATCTACCAAAAGCAGCTCCAAAACCTCAACCGTGGATCACCCAAAGGCGCTCATCATTGCCGAGAAGCCGTCGGTGGCTAATGACATCGCCAAAGCTTTGGGTGGCTTTACGAAATACGAGGACTATTTTGAAAGCGATGACTATGTTATTTCTTCCGCTGTTGGCCACCTTTTAGAAATAGGCGCCCCCGAGGAATATGACGTTAAACGTGGCAAGTGGTCTTTTGCTAATTTGCCCGTAGTGCCCCCTTATTTCGATCTTCGCCCCATTGCAAAGACTGAATCGCGTTTAAAGGTTTTACAAAAACTTATTAAACGTAAAGATATCAACATTCTCATTAATGCCTGTGACGCAGGACGCGAGGGTGAGCTCATTTTCCGACTCATCGCGCAACATGCAAAAGCACCGCAGTCGATTAAACGCCTCTGGCTACAGTCAATGACGCCAAACGCGATTCGTGAAGGCTTTGCGTCACTGCGCTCCGATGACGACATGAAGCCCTTGGCCGATGCTGCGCGTTGCCGCTCTGAAGCGGACTGGTTGGTGGGCATTAACGGCACCCGTGCAATGACTGCTTTTAATAGCAAAAGCGGTGGATTTTTTCTGACTACTGTAGGTCGCGTACAAACCCCAACACTTTCTATCGTTGTTGAGCGTGAAGAGCTCATCCGTAAATTCATCTCAAAGGATTACTGGGAGGTAAAAGCAGAGTTCATCGCCGCGGCTGGAATTTATGAAGGTCGCTGGTTTGATCTTAAATTTAAAAAGGATCCCGCTGCGCCAGATGCTCGTGAAAATCGACTGTGGAGCGAAGCTGCGGCACAAAGCATTGTGGCTGCGTGTCGCGATAAAAAGGCCACCGTTACCGAAGAAGCAAAACCTGCAACGCAACTTGCTCCACAGTTATTTGATCTAACCAGCTTACAGCGCGAGGCGAATGCCCGTTTTGGCTTTTCCGCAAAAAATACTTTGGGCCTAGCCCAAGCGCTCTATGAACGCCATAAGGTGCTCACATATCCTCGTACTGATGCGAAAGCATTACCCGAAGATTATCTAAACACCGTCAAACAAACAATGGAAAGCCTAGCGAATCATTCGCAAGAATATCGTCCATTTGCTGAGCAGATTTTGAAAGGCGACCCCAAAGATCCCAAGGCAAAATCAGGCTCTGGTTGGATCAAGCCGAATAAAAGAATTTTTGATAACTCAAAAATCTCGGATCACTTTGCGATCATCCCAACGCTTGAGGCGCCAAAAACTTTAAGCGAGCCCGAGTTTAAGTTATACGACTTAGTAGTGCGTCGCTTCTTAGCGGTCTTTTATCCTGCCGCTGAATTTAGAGTAACCACACGCATCACCGAAGCATCTGGTCATCACTTCAAAACCGAAGGTCGCGTTCTCGTAAATCCAGGCTGGCTAACCGTTTACGGAAGATCCAACCAAGCTGATGATGAGTTGGTTGCTGTTCAAGAGGGCGAGACCGTTCAAACTGAGGAAATTGTTGCCGTCCCTCTCAAAACAAAACCACCGGCTCGCTATACAGAAGCCACATTACTCTCTGCGATGGAGAGCGCGGGCAAGTGGGTTGATGACGATGAAATGCGTGAGGCGATGGCGGAAAAAGGTTTGGGTACGCCTGCTACCCGTGCGGCCATCATTGAAGGACTGCTTGCTGAAAAGTACATGGTTCGTGAAGCGCGCGAGCTCATTCCTACCGCTAAAGCATTTCAGCTAATGACACTTTTACGGGGCTTAGATGTAGAGGAATTAACACGCCCAGACCTCACTGGTAGCTGGGAAAATAAGTTGTCGCTGATTGAGCAAGGCAAAATGAATCGCGATGCTTTTATGCAAGAAATTGCACAGATGACGCAACGCATTGTGAAGCGCGCAAAAGAGTATGACAGCGACACCATTCCTGGCGACTACGCAACAATGTCCACCCCCTGTCCGCACTGCAGGGGGCCTGTTAAAGAAAACTATCGCCGTTTTGCATGCGAAAAATGCGGCTTCACTATCAGCAAAACACCTGGTGGCCGCGCGTTCGAATACCCAGAAGTAGAAGAACTTTTACGCGAAAAAACTATTGGGCCTCTCCAAGGCTTCCGGAGCAAAATGGGTCGTCCATTTGCGGCCATTATTAAATTAAGTGAAATTCCAGAAGATGATGCCGACTATCCAAATGCTGGATTTAAGCTCGAGTTCGATTTTGGAAATTCTCAAGAAGATGAATCTGAAGCGATTGATTTCACGGGCCGACAAGCCCTGGGGATGTGTCCAAAATGTTCTGGTGCGGTGTATGAAGATGGCATGCGCTATCTGTGCGAAAACAATACTGGCCCAAACAAAACGTGTGATTTCAAAACCGGTAAAGTTGTTCTGCAACAAGAAATCTCTCCGGAGCAGATTCAAAAGTTATTGAAAGAGGGTAAAACGGACCTCTTAACTAATTTCAAATCGAACCGCACCGGTCGTGGCTTTAAGGCCTATTTAGCACTAGGCTCTGATGGCAAGATTGGTTTTGAGTTTGAAGCGAAAACGCCTAAAGCTGAAGGCGCAGCTAAGGCTCCAGCAAAGAAACGTGCTGGCGCAAGCGCCGCAACTAAGTCTGCAGCAAAACCAAGGCGCGCTAGTAAAGCAAAATCATCTTCGAGCACCTGAGCAGCAATTAACTTAGCCGCCAGTGCGGACCAAAGAACTCCTCTCGACCCCAGGGCGGTAGCCAAAAAAATCCCGGGGCGTTGAGTGAGGGCGCCAATAATTGGTAGGCGGTCACCAGCCACACAGCGTACTCCAACAAAACTACCAGACACCTTTAACGCAGAAGCGTCGCCTTCTAGGTAGTCAAGCAAACCTTGTGCTTGCTCACGATTAAAAATATCACTGCTATCGCGGGCACATAAATCGTCCTCACCCTCATCAAAGCTCGATCCGACTATCCAGCGCCAACTGCTATCCGCAAGTTGCTCTGCAGGCAAACAATAACCATCCCCAGAAATGCCTACTTTTGGGAGATGGCTTACCCAAGGATTATTTTTCTCTACCGAAAAAATACTAAGCTGCCCTCTTACTGGTTTTAGTGGCAAGCGCATGTCCATACTCGCCATTAATGACTTTGCCTCCATCGCCGAAGCAACGATGACTTTATCTGCGCTGATCATTTCCACTCCAGCATCATCAAACAAAATCCATTGCTTATCGCGCGACTCGAGACGGCTAATATGTGCATTCCAAACGCAAGTCAGATTTTCCTGTTCTTGCAATAGCGCATTTACGGCCTTAGACAAGCTGAGCGAGGCGCCTCGCGGCAACCAAACGCCAGCCTGCTTAATTCCACAAATAAGCTCCGCCTCTAATTTATTCAGGGGTTTGGCGATTGATTCATCAAGCTCAAGAGACTGCAAATGCTGGCTCATTTCCTCGCGATCAAAGTCTTTATCTTTTTTGCTTGGCTGAAATATTCCATGCTGATTCCACACCCCGCCCCAACGAGCCTCAGCCAACAAAAAAGCAATGCGCGTAAGCCTTAATAAACGAGGAGACCCCCTGCCTATGTGGGGATGAGCTATTGCGTACGCATGGCTTGAGCAAGCGGTCGCCGGTGATGCGGCCGCATCGACTATGCAAACTGATTTCCCACGTTCGAGTAACTCATTAGCAATGGTGGCGCCCGCAATGCCGGCCCCAATCACCACTATTTCATGGTGTTGGGGTATAGACATGCAATTAGCTTAGACGAATCAAGCCGCTAATGCGGGATTAAGCGTTTAAGCGCTTCTCAATTTTTGCACGCGTTTCTAGCAACTCTTTAGGCAAGCGCTCGCCGAGATGTTCAAACAATTCCGCATGTAATTTGAGCTCGTTTTTCCAATCATCAAC